>ENA-ORBV01000457-ORBV01000457.1-microbial-mat-metagenome-genome-assembly--contig:-NODE-457-length-93326-cov-12.740898_pt1 | contig 93326 bp, 74 predicted proteins | sample MGYA00237777_ERZ505514 | MGnify/ENA primary metagenome ERZ505514 (study PRJEB26160, sample SAMN06269048) | microbial mat metagenome | isolation source: Oligotrophic lake microbial mat | place...
TTACCGGAGCATAAATAAAGTTATGTAATTGCCGGCGTCGCCAAAAGCGGCATCGCCCTTCGCCCGAAACCGGCACAAGCCTACCCACATGAATTTTCGCACAGAGAAAGATACCTTAGGTTATGTTCAGGTTCAGGCCGACAAATACTGGGGCGCTCAGACCCAGCGCTCGCTGGAGAATTTTACCATTGGTGGACAGCGCATGCCGCATGAAATAATTCAGGCCTTCGCCGTGCTGAAGAAAGCCGCTGCGCAGACTAACGAAGCGCTGGGAGTACTGGATGCGGAGCGTTCTGCGCTCATTCAGCGCGCAGCAGAAGATGTGCTTTCCGGCTTGCTGGACGACCAATTTCCGCTGGTCATCTGGCAAACGGGCTCGGGGACGCAGAGCAACATGAACGTGAACGAGGTTATTGCTTACCGCGCGCATGTGCTCCACGGTGGGCAGTTGACGGACGAGAAAAAGTTTGTGCACCCGAACGACCACGTCAACATGAGCCAGTCGTCGAACGACACGTTTCCGACGGCGATGCACATTGCGGGGTATCGCATGGTGGCCGAGGTGACGATCCCCGGGTTGCAAGTGCTGCGCGACACGCTTCGCCAGAAATCGAAGGACTTCATGGGCATTGTCAAAATTGGGCGAACGCACCTGATGGATGCCACACCCCTCACGCTGGGGCAGGAGTTCAGTGGTTATGCCGCGCAATTGGACTACGCGCTGCGCACGATCAACAACGCGCTGCCGCACCTGTCGGAACTGGCGCTTGGGGGAACGGCCGTGGGCACGGGCATCAACACGCCCAAGGGATATTCGGAGCACGTGGCGGGTCGCATTGCGGCGTTGACCGGGTTGCCTTTTGTGACCGCGCCGAACAAGTTTGAAGCCCTGGCCGCGCATGATGCGGTGGTGGAAATGTCTGGTGCGTTAAAGACGGCTGCCTGCAGCCTGATGAAAATTGCCAACGATGTTCGCCTGCTGGCTTCCGGCCCTCGCAGCGGCATCGGTGAGATCACTATCCCGGCTAACGAGCCGGGTTCATCGATCATGCCGGGCAAGGTCAATCCCACGCAGGCCGAAGCGCTCACCATGGTATGCGCGCAAGTGTTGGGCAACGATGTGGCCATCAACATCGGCGGTGCTTCCGGGCATTTTGAGCTGAACGTATTCAAGCCGATGATGATTGCCAACCTTTTGCATTCCGCCCGCCTAATCGGCGATGCATGCGACAGTTTCAACAAGCATTGCGCCGTTGGGATTGAGCCTGACCTCGCGGTCATCGAAGACAAAGTGCAGCGGTCGCTTATGCTGGTCACCGCGCTCAATCCGCACATTGGGTACTACAAGTCTGCGGAGATCGCGGGCAAGGCTCACGCGGAGAATTCCACCCTGAAAGCGGCAGCTCTGGCACTCGGTTACCTGACCGAAGCGGAGTTTGATGCCTGGGTTATTCCGGCGGACATGGTCGGGGAAATCTGAACATGCGGGGAAAATGTTGGGTAAAGTCAGCGGGTTAGCCGCCGCTGCTTAGCGGCGCATGTTAAAAGGCTGAAACTTATGCTGCGCAAGGGTTTGGGGCCACTTCGCCCGAGCCAAAACAAGTTGTGTTAACGCCTGCTAACAAGGTTTAACACATGGCTTTAACAGGACTTAACACCGAAAGCTGTAACAAGTCGGGGATGTGGCGCGTCTTTGCATCGTGTACGGGAACAAACGACCAAAAAGGTACTCCCAAACACGATTCTTCAGACCGATAAATACGCACCCATGATTCGCGCCACAGTCTTTGTCCTCACCGTTTTGTCTTTTGGACTCTTTGCTGGATCCTGCGCTCAGGACCCCATCCAGGAAGAACTTATTTTAATGAAACCTGATGGCTTCCCGGATGGTTTCGGAAGCACCGAAGAGGTGGAACCCGATGGCACGGTCCAGCTGCGCCAGGACGGTTACGAGCACAGCACGGAAGCGGAACCCGATGGAACGGACCAAAGCCGTCCAGACGGTTACGAGCCGCCCAACCGCCGCAAGAAGTTGCCGACTCCGCCACCAAAGTTGTAAACGGGGGCAAGTTCAGGCTGTTTCAACCCTGGAATAATGCTGGTAAGGGAGGTTGGATTTTGTGATTATTTAAATAATATCAAATCCAATATCTTTGCGAATAAACTTTGCTTTGAAATTTAGTTTGTTGGCCTGCGCATAGGCTTTGCGCAGTGCTTCGGTTAACTCGCTGCCGCGGGCGGTACTGGCTAAAACTCTTCCGCCCGCGGTGAGCAGTTTTCTGTCTTGCCCCAATGTTGTCCCGGCATGAAAGATCAGCGCATCTTCGGATTGGTGCAGCCCCGTTATTTCCAAGCCGGTCTGGTAGTCTCCGGGGTATCCCCCGGAAGCCAGAATGACTGTTGCCGCGTAGCCTGGTTCCTGCTGCAGCACAGCGCTCTGAAGCCCTTCGCCCGAAACACGCGCCATAAGTGCTAACAAATCACTTTTTATCATGGGCATGACAGCCTGCGTCTCCGGATCGCCAAGGCGACAATTGTATTCAATTAAAAACGGGTCATTGTCCACGATCATCAAACCAAAGTATATAAAACCCTTATATATTAGCCCATCTTTTTTCAAGCCTTCCAGGGTTGTACGGACCATGCGCTCTTCAATGCGATGCATGAGCCCGGGGCTGGCAAACGGTACCGGACAAACTGCTCCCATGCCGCCTGTGTTTAGGCCGCTGTCGCCCTCGCCGACGCGTTTGTAATCTTTGGCGCAGGGCAAAAGCACATAGTGCTGGCCGTCAGAAAGGGCAAAAACACTCATCTCACGGCCGGTCAAAAATGCTTCCAGGACCACTGTGGCGCTGGCCGCCCCGAATTTCCCGGCCAGCATGGCTCGTAACTCGGATTCGGCTTCCTGCAGGGTAGAACAAATCAGCACGCCTTTGCCCGCCGCTAGTCCGTCGGCTTTGAGCACAACGGGCAAGCCAAAGGCTGGCAATGCAGCCAAAGCTTCGTCCAGTTGGCCGGCGTGGAATTCCCGGTAGGCGGCCGTGGGAATGCCGTGGCGGAGCATAAAGCGTTTCGCAAAGCTTTTGCTGCCTTCCAGTTGCGCGGCGTCGCGGGTTGGTCCAATGACCGGGATGCTGGCCGTGCCGGGGTCGGACGAAAAAGCATCCACAATGCCAGCTACTAGTGGTGCTTCGGGCCCTACTACCACCAAATCCACCTTGTTTTGCCTGCAGAAAGCCTTTAATGCGTCAAAATCAACGGGCGAAAGGGCAACGTTCTCTCCGCAACTTGCCGTTCCGGGATTCCCGGGGGCAATCCAGAGCTTGCCGCAAAGCGGCGATTGGGCAATTTTCCAGGCCAGGGCGTGTTCCCGACCGCCGGAACCGAGCAGAAGAACGTTCATGAAGTTTGGGGCAGCGTTGCGCTGCGCCGAAATTAACACCAGGAGCGGGGGGAGCCAAAAGAGCTGTCGCTAACGTGTGCATGCCTCCTGGCGGCCTGACAGATAGGCAGAGCTTTTAGTTTGGCCAGTGTTTTGCAGCGTTTCGCGCTTCGTTTCACTTGTGTTTTGAGGGGTTTTTGCTTTGACCCAACAGCCCTTTTGCCTCGGTCTGGCAGGGCGAAACGTGTTATCTTTACGGCCTCTTTTAGCCCCTCAAACCGGGTAGATACGGGTAATGTGCTGAGATATGAACTTTATCACCAATACGCTCACGAAACTGTTCGGGGGCAACAAGTACGACAAGGATGTCAAGGAATTACAGCCCCTGGTCAGCCAGGTCAACGCCGAGTTCGCCAAACTCAGCGCGCTGTCGCACGATGCCCTTCGCGATAAAACCTCGGAGTTTCGCAGTCGTATTGCCGACCATCTGAAGGAAATTGACCAGAGGATTGCTGCTATCAAGCAGTCCATGGAGGCCGATTCCGACATGGACCCGGACAAAAAGGAGGAGCTGTACCAAGCGCTGGACAAGCTGGGCGGTGACCGAACCGAAAATGGCGAGGAGATTCTTCGCAAGCTCCTGCCGGAAGCCTTTGCCGTCGTCAAGGAAACAGCCCGCCGGTTTAAAGAGAACATTGAAATTCCGGTCAAAGCCACCGAACAGGACATGCGCCTGGCCGTGGGCCGCGACTTTGTAGAAATCCGCGACGGCATTGCGGTATACAAAAAGTCCTGGACGGCAGGGGGCACGCCCGTAGTTTGGGATATGGTGCATTACGATGTCCAGTTGATCGGGGGCATGGTGTTGCACAACGGCAAAATTGCCGAGATGGCCACCGGGGAGGGCAAGACGCTTGTGGCCACCCTGCCTGCCTACCTGAACGCCCTGCTCGGCCAGGGAGTGCACATTGTGACGGTCAACAATTACCTGGCCAAACGAGACGCAGAATGGATGGGGCCTATCATGAACTTCCTGGGCCTTACCGTTGATTGCATCGACAATTACCAGCCCCATAGCCCCGAGCGCAAAACGGCCTACAACTGCGACATCACTTACGGCACCAACAACGAATTCGGTTTTGACTACCTGCGCGACAACATGGTGCGCCACGCCGAAGAAATGGTGCAGCGCAAGCACCACTATGCCATGGTTGACGAAGTGGACTCCGTGCTCGTGGACGATGCCCGGACCCCGCTGATTATCTCAGGCCCAGTTTCCAAACACCGGGATCAGGAATTTGAAGTCTATAAACCCCGCGTCCAGCGCCTGGTTGAAGCCCAGCGCAAGGCCGCCCAGAATTTCCTGACCGAGGCCAAGCGACTGCTCGAAGCCGGTGATCAGGAGAAGGGTGGCATCGCTTTATTGCGCGCGCACCGCGGCTTGCCCCGGCACAAAGCCCTGATCAAATACCTTTCCGAAACGGGCATCAGACAGGTGCTCCAGAAAACGGAAAACACCTACCTGCAGGACAGCCAGCGCCGCATGCCGGAGATTGACCAGGAGTTGTACTTTGTCATTGACGAGAAGAGCAACTCCGTAGAAATCGTTGAAAAGGGCATTGACCTGATTACCGCCGCGGGCGAAGACCCTGAATTCTTCGTTTTGCCCGATGTCGGTGCAACCATAGCTGAGCTTGACCACGCCGCCATGGACGAAACGGCCAAGCTGGAAGCCAAAGACAAACTCATCCAGGACTTTTCCATCAAGTCGGAGCGCCTGCACGCGGTTCAGCAGTTGCTCAAGGCCTATACGCTCTTCGAACTGGATGTGGAATACGTAGTCATGGAGGGCAAGGTCAAAATTGTGGATGAGCAAACCGGCCGTATCATGGAGGGGCGCCGCTACTCCGACGGACTGCACCAAGCCATTGAGGCCAAGGAAAATGTTAAGGTGCAAGACGCCACGCAGACCTTCGCTACCGTTACGCTGCAGAACTTTTTCCGCATGTACCACAAGCTCTGCGGTATGACCGGTACGGCAGAAACGGAAGCGGGGGAATTGTGGGAGATCTACAAGCTGGACGTGACCGTGATCCCCAGCAACAGGCCCATTACCCGCAGCGACCACGATGACCTGGTTTACCGGACCACGCGCGAAAAGTACAACGCGGCCATTGAGGAAATTGTCAACCTGACCGGGCAGGGAAGGCCCGTGCTGGTGGGTACCACATCGGTAGAGATTTCCGAATTGCTCAGCCGAATGCTGCGCATGAAGGGGATTGCACACAACGTGTTGAACGCCAAGCAGCACCAGCGCGAAGCAGAGATTGTGGCAGGGGCTGGCAAGCCCGGAGCCGTGACCATTGCCACCAACATGGCCGGTAGAGGCACGGACATCAAGCTGGGCCCCGGGGTTAAAGAAGCCGGCGGTTTGGCCATTATCGGCACAGAGCGCCACGAATCGCGACGCATTGACCGCCAGTTGCGCGGTCGCGCGGGGCGCCAGGGCGATCCGGGTTCTTCGCAGTTTTACGTGTCGCTGGAAGATAACTTAATGCGTTTGTTCACCTCCGACCGCATTGCGGGGCTGATGGACAAAATGGGCTTCAAAGAAGGCGAAGTCATCCAGCATTCCATGGTGACAAAATCCATTGAACGCGCGCAAAAGAAGGTTGAAGAAAACAACTTCGGCATACGAAAACATCTGCTTGAATACGATGATGTTATGAATGCCCAGCGCGAGCTGATCTATAAAAAACGGCGCCACGCTGTTTACGGAGAGCGGCTCTCGGTAGACCTCAACAACACCTTCCAGGATTTATCCGAAGAATTGGTGCGCGAACAAAAGGAGCGCGGTGATTTTGACAGTTTCCGTCTGGAGGCCATCCGTTTCTTTTCCATCGATCCAGAAATCACGGAGCAGGAGTTCAGCAAGGGCAAGATTGAAGACCTTTCTGACAAACTTTATCACCAGTCGCGGGACGCTTATCAGCGCAAAACCCGCAAGTTGATGGAAATAGCCTTCCCCCTGATCCGCGACCTTTACGAAAGCCGCGGGGAGCAACTGGCCAATGTCATTGTGCCGTTTACCGACGGTCGCAAGACGCTGAACGTTTCGGTGAACCTCAAAGAGGCCTATGAAACGCAGGGCCGCGCCATCATCAACGCTTTTGAAAAGGGCATTTCGCTGGCGGTCATCGACGAATCCTGGAAAGACCACCTGCGCCAGATGGACGATCTGCGCCAGGCAGTGCGCAACGCGGTTTACGAGCAGAAAGATCCGTTATTGATCTACAAGTTTGAGGCCTTTGAACTGTTCAAGAAAATGGTGGCCGAAGTGAACCAGGAGGTAACTTCCTTCATCTACAAAGGCAGCATCCCGATTCAATCGCCAGAGCAGGTGCAGCAAGCCCGGCAGGAAAAGACCGACATGAGCCAGGTTAGGGCGTCACAGCCCAGCGCCAGACCGGCATTGGCCAGCGCGGGAGCAGCGGCGCCATCAGCAGCCGGAGGGCATGCTTACGATGACGGTCGAATTGCCAAAGCGGCTGCTGCAACAGCCGGTCAAGACCAGCCACGCGTTCAGCAGGTGGTCAGAGCAGAGAAAAAAGTTGGAAGGAACGATCCCTGTCCCTGTGGCAGCGGAAAGAAATACAAGCAGTGTCATGGCATCAACGCCTGAGCCTTTGGGCATGCCAAACAAGCCCAAACGGGAGACCCGCCCCATGCTCAACCGCGAACAAAAGGAACTGGCGGCGCGCATAGAGCATACCGCCCTCAGTCCCGGATTGCTGCTGGCCGATGTCGAGCGTCTTTGTGCAGAGGCCCGTATCTATGGCTTTGCCGGTGTCTGCATTCCGCCGTATTTCGTGGAGAAAGCTGCCACCCTGCTGGAAGGCAGCAAAGTGCAAGTGGTGACGGTAGCGGGTTTTCCTATGGGCTATCAGACCACATCCGCCAAGGTGGAAGAAGCGCGAAAGGCTTTCGAGCAGGGCGCGAATGAATTGGACATGGTCATTAACCTGGTGGCGTTGAAAAACGGGCGTTGGAGCACGGTTAAAGATGACATCCAAAGCCTGGCGACGCTGGCTGGGATGAATACCCGCGTACTGAAGGTCATCGTGGAGTCCGGCATGTTGTCGGAAGAGGAATTGGTTCGCGTTTGCGCCATCTCCGCCGAGTTGGGGGTGCATTACGTCAAGACCTCCACTGGATTTCACGGAACGGGTGCAACGGTTCAAGCCATTCGCATCATGCGCCGCGAACTGCCCAAAACCATTCGAATTAAAGCTTCTGGCGGCATCCGGACCCGGAGTTTTGCCGAGGAACTCATTGCTGCAGGGGCCGACCGCATCGGAACGTCCAATGGGGTGGCCTTGCTGGACGATGCTGGTGAACTGTTTCAGACCGCGCAGAGTAGTCCTACTGAACCCTAGCTCATTAACCCTAAGCCCTTGCCATGAAAAACGTTTTGATCCTTTCGGGTTTGCTGGCACTGGTGCCGCTGCGCAGTTTTTCGCAAAGCAGTGATATCCGGGTGGTGGTGCCCCCGGAAGTAGAGGCAATGGTGGCGGAGCACGTTCGCATCAATCAGGCCAATGGCGTTGTAGCGGGATACCGTGTCCAGGTTTACGGCAACGCGGTGCTCTCCCGTTCACGCGACGTGAAAGCCAACGTTGAAATGTCCTTCCCCGACCTGGAGGTCCAGGTGGTGCTGGAAGAGCCCGATTTCAAGGTGGTCATAGGCAATTACCAGGACCGGTTTGAGGCTTATGGCGATTTGCAGCGGGTACTGCCCCAATTTCCCGGTGCCTTTCTGGTCCGGCAACTGATCCCGATTTCCGAACTTTAACGGCATGAGAACTGATCTGGCCCAGCGGATCCGCACACTTTCGGCGGATCAATGGGAAACAACGGTAGCCTACCGCAGGCATTTGCACCGCTACCCTGAACTTTCTTTCCAAGAACACCAGACGGTTCGCTTTGTCGCGGAGCGCCTGACGGAAATGGGTATTCCCTTCCAGGCCGGTTTGGGCGGCACGGGCTTGCTGGGCTGGATCGAAGGGCGCGATCCCGGGTCTTCCGTCGTAGCGCTGCGGGCCGACATGGATGCCCTTCCCATCCAAGAAAGCAATGATGTGCCTTATCGCTCGGAAAACGCGGGCGTCATGCATGCCTGTGGCCATGATGCCCACACAGCGTCCTTACTGGGGGCAGCGAGCATCCTGCACCAGCTTCGAGACGAGTTTTCCGGCACCATCAAGCTGATTTTTCAGCCGGGCGAAGAGAAATTTCCTGGTGGAGCCACCTTAATGATTGCCGACGGGGTGTTGCAGAACCCAACACCCAAGAGCGTGCTGGGTCAACATGTGCATCCACCGCTGGTGTCCGGCAAGGTGGGATTTAGGTCCGGAGCCTACATGGCGGCAGCCGATGAGCTTTATTTCACGGTCATCGGGCGGGGGGGGCACGCGGCCTATCCTCATCTGGTCATCGATTCAGTGCTGATGGCCGCCAAGCTGGTGATTAATTTACAGCATGTGGTGAGCCGTTTTGCCCGACCAGACCAGCCCGCGGTGCTTTCCATTGGCAGGATCATCGCAGATGGGGCCACGAACGTGATCCCGGATCGGGTGCAGGTGGCTGGAACCTTTCGCTCGTTCGACGCGGAATTGCGGGAGCGCTCGCACGAAGAAATCCGGCGGATTGCGCGGGGTACGGCGGAAATGTTCGGCGGGCAGATCGATGTGGACATCAAAGTGGGTTATCCCCCGCTGGTGAACCATCCGGAGTTGACAGCGCGCACCCGTGCAATGGCTTGCGCCTACCTGGGCCAAGACCACGTAGTAGACTTGGACATCAGCTTGGGAGCAGAGGACTTCGCCTATTACAGCCAGGTGGCAGACTCCTGTTTTTATCGCCTTGGCACGGGCAATCCGGACCGGGGCATAACCGCCCCCATTCATACCTCCAAGTTTGACATTGACGAAAATGCCCTCGACACCGGTCAGGGCCTGATGGCCTGGTTGGCGCTTGGAGAACTGAAAAACAGGGGCTAACCCGCGTTTTGGTCTCCGGGCGAAGGGCCATGGCCGCGTTTTGCGGGCAGCGGCGGCTCCTCACATTACACACTTCACTCAAGCAAGAGGCGCTGACATGCCTGGTTAGCCGGTTAAAAACCGCTGCTCGCGATTTTTTGAGCGGGGTTGCCCCTGAATGCTTAACTTTGCCCTTCGAAATTCGGTTCAGACCTGTTTTAGACCATTGTTCACCCGTTCTCGATCTGCCTCATGAGTGTCGGCGAAAACATCCACCCCATTTTCGACAAGATCCTGCAGCGCAGCGACAAAGAGGCGTTGTTGAAGCAGCGTTCCAAAGTCATTTGGATGACGGGTTTGTCAGGTTCAGGCAAGAGCACCATTGCGCAGGGGGTAGAAAAGGTGCTGCATGAACGTGGTTTTTTGACCAAATTACTGGACGGTGACAACGTCCGTACCGGCATCAATAAGAACCTCAGCTTTTCCGAAGACGATCGCCTCGAAAACATTCGCCGCGTCGCCGAAGTCTCCAAACTTTTTTTGGAAGGCGGAATCATAACCATCAACTCTTTCGTAAGCCCCACCTATGACCTCCGGGATTTAGCCAGGGGCATTGTTGGCACAGAAGATTTTGTGGAAGTATACGTAAAAGCCTCCTACGAACTTTGTGAAGAGCGCGACGTAAAAGGCCTTTACGCTAAGGTCAGAGCGGGTCAAATCGCCAATTTCACCGGCAAAGACGCACCCTTTGACGAACCAGTTAACCCGGAAGTAGTGATCGATACAGCCAGCCAGACCCCCGAGGAATCGGTGGCCTTCCTGGTAGAACAAATCCTGCCTCTTATCCAGTACTCCTAACCCGGAGATCCCTTTAATCCAGCGACAAGTCCACGATCGATATGGTATCTTACAATCTGTCTCACATTCGCGAACTGGAATCCGAGTCCATCTTCGTTATGCGCGAAGTCGCGGCTAAATTTCAAAAGCCGGCCCTGCTTTTTTCGGGTGGAAAGGACTCCATTATCATGGTGCACCTTGCCCGCAAAGCCTTCTGGCCTGCCCGCATTCCCTTCCCTCTGGTCCACGTGGACACTGGGCATAACTTCCCGGAAACCATTGCATACCGGGATTGGATGGTTAAGGAAACCAAGGCTGAACTGATCATCGGTATGGTGCAGGAATCCATTGACCGAGGAACAGCCACCGAAGAAAAAGGACAGAACGCCAGCCGGAACGCCCTGCAGACGGTAACGCTTTTGGAGACGCTCGAGAAGCACAAGTTCGACGCAGCGATGGGCGGTGCCCGTCGCGATGAAGAGAAAGCCCGTGCCAAGGAGCGCTTTTTTTCGCACCGCGATGAATTCGGGCAGTGGGATCCCAAAAACCAGCGCCCGGAGCTCTGGAACCTGTTCAATGCCCGCCACCAGTTTGGCGAACACTTCCGGGTGTTCCCTATTTCCAACTGGACCGAAATGGACGTTTGGCAGTACATTCTGTTAGAGAATATCCCCATCCCCAATTTGTACTTCTCCCACCAGCGCGAAGTGCTGGAGCGCGACGGGATGTTGTTGGCCAAAACGGACTACATCACGGTTCGCGAGACAGAGAAAGTTTTTACGGATACCGTTCGTTTCCGCACCATCGGCGATGCAACGTGTACCGGAGCCATCGAGTCTACCGCTTCAACGCTGGAAGACATCATTCAGGAAGTTGCCTCTACCCGCGTCACCGAACGCGGTGGGCGAGCAGATGACAAGCGGTCAGAAACCTCTATGGAGGATCGCAAGAAGCAAGGTTATTTCTAATTCCAACCCGGAACTATTATGAACAGCGAAAACGGCATCCACGAAGTCGAAGAGTTCGACTCCAAAGGATACCTTGACATGGAATTGTTGCGGTTTACGACCGCTGGCAGCGTGGATGACGGCAAGAGCACGCTCATTGGCCGCTTGCTATATGACTCTAAGTCCATCTTTGAAGACCAGATGGAGGCTATTGAAGAGTCCAGCAGACGCCGGGGTGAAGAGAAGGTCAATCTCGCGCTGCTGACCGACGGCTTGAAAGCCGAACGCGAGCAGGGCATCACGATTGACGTAGCGTATCGCTACTTCGCTACGCCCAAGCGCAAGTTTATCATTGCCGACACCCCCGGGCATATTCAGTACACCCGCAACATGGTAACTGGCGCTTCCACCGCCAACCTGGCCATCATCCTGGTGGATGCCCGAAACGGGATTGTAGAGCAAACCCACCGCCATACGTTCATTGCCTCGCTGCTGCAGATTCCCCACGTGGTGGTTTGCATCAACAAGATGGACCTGGTGGAATACAGCGAAAAGGCCTACGAGAAAATCGTGGACCAGTTCACGGACTTCAGTGCCAAACTCGATACCAAGGACGTTCGCTTTATTCCTATTTCCGCGTTGAATGGCGACAATGTCGTAGACCGTTCGCCTAGAATGCCGTGGTACGATGGCCCGACACTGCTCTTTACGTTAGAGCATGTCCACATTGGTTCGGACTACAACCACATTGATGCCCGTTTTCCGGTGCAAACGGTGGTGCGCCCGCAAAGCGAAGAGTTTCACGATTTCCGTGGTTATGCAGGCCGCATTGCTGGTGGCATCTGGAAGAAAGGCGACCGCGTCGTTCACCTGCCCAGTGGTTTTGCCACCAAAATAGCTTCGATCGTAGACATCAGCGGAGAGATCGAAGAGGCTTTCGCGCCCATGTCGGTGACCTTAACGTTGGAGGACGACATTGACATTTCGCGCGGGGACATGATTGTTCGCGAGAACAACATGCCCGAAGAAGGCCAGGACATCGAGTTGATGGTTTGCTGGATGAGCGAAACCCCGATCCAGATCAACGGCAAATACAGTGTGCAGCACACTACCCGCGAAACCCGCTGCGTGGTCAAAGATGTTCGCTACAAAGTAGACATCAACAACCTGCACAAACTCGAAGACCAGAAATCGCTCGGTCTGAATGACATTGGCCGTATTTCGATCCGGACCACCAACCGTTTGTTTTACGACAACTACCGCCGCAACCGTTTCACGGGCTCCCTGATCATCATCGATGAGGCGACCAATAACACGGTCGGGGCAGGCATGATTATTTAAGAGAAATTCTCATCCATACCATTAAGAATCTTATGCCCCTGGCCGAAAGGCTGGGGGCATTTTTTTTGGGGGGGGAAGCGCAGAATTCGAGTTGGTTCAACTCAGCACCTGATAAGCCAGAAAACTGGCGCCATAGGCAATGCCTGTCATGTAGAGGAATTGGTAAACCGGGATTTTCCAGGAACCTGTTTCGCGTTGCACGACCGCAAGGGTGCTCATGCACTGCATGGCAAAAACATAAAACAGGAGAAGGGAAACGGCTGTGGCGGCGGTATAGACCGGAAGGCCCGTGGAGGGGTGGACATCCATGCGCATGGACTCCACAATGCCGGTCTTGTTTTCCTGATCGGCGGCCCCGTAAATCGTAGCCATCGTGCTAACAAATACTTCGCGGGCGGCAAAGGAAGTGATCAGCGCAATGCCGATTTTCCAATCAAAACCCAAGGGTGCGATGGCAGGTTCCAACAAGTGACCGAGGTGACCCGCCCAACTCATCTCCAACTGCCGGGCTGCGATGAGGCCTTTTAATTCGTCAGGGCTTAGCGCAGAATCGGCATAAATAGCGGTTATCTCTGCCGCGGCATCGCGGACGCCTGTTCCGGGTCCGTAACTGCTGAGCGCCCAAAGAACCAGGGACATGACCAGAATAATTCGCCCGGCATTGATGACAAACACGCTCACTTTTTGCCAGACCGTGGCGTAAACGTTGCGCCAATGTGGCCTGCGGTATTCCGGCAATTCCAGCATCAGGTAAGACGGTTCTGCAGAGGGAAATAGCCGTTTGATCAACCACGAGGTAGCCAATGCTGAAAAAGCTCCCAGGAAATAGAGGCCAAACATGGCCAGACCCTGGAGGTTTAAAAATCCACCGAGGGTGGTGGTGGCTGGCACGGCAAAAGCAATCAACAGGGCGTAGACTGGCAAACGCGCGGAACAGCTCATGAACGGGGTGACGAAAATCGTCGCCAAACGCTCCTGGCGATTGGTTATGCCCCGGGCCGTCATAATAGCGGGAACAGCGCAGGCAATGCCTGAAATCAACGCCACAAAACTTCGGCCGTTTAGGCCAAAACGCCGCATCATGTTATCGGAGAGGTAGACGGCGCGGGCCATGTAGCCCACTTCTTCCAGCAAGGCAACCAGCGCAAAAAGTAGCGCAATCTGCGGGATAAAAATCAAGATGCCTCCAATACCTGGAATCAGTCCGTTGATGAGTAAGTCGCTGAGCAGGCTTGCAGGCAGCAGGGTGCCCAGCAGGTTTCGGCTGCCGGCAATACCCTCGTCCATTAATCGCATGGGCCATTCTGCCCAGCGGAAAACAGCCTGGAAAATCAGAAACAGTACAATAAAGAATGTTATTGTGCCATAAAGCGGATGAATCAGCACTCGATCGAGCATGGCCGTTCGGCTGGGCACTGCGTGATCGGGTGACGAGCTGGCTTGTTGAACAATCGGAGTGAGGCTATCGAAGCGACTCATGGTTTCATTGACCTGCGCGCGCAGCGGGAGAAATCCGATCGGCTCCAGGGCGCGTTGAACGGCGTCTCGCTGTCGGGGCAGCAGGTGCGAAAGGTGCCGGTATTGATGGGCGATGAGAACTGCGGGGTATGGACCGAGTTCCGGCAACACCCCCTGAATAGCGGAGACCACTTGCGGATTAACTTTTTCTGCCTTCCAGAATGGAACAGCTCGCAAGGGTATGGGATGTTCCAAACTGGCCAAAACCTGCGAAAGCCCTTCGCCCGTTCTGCCGTGAATGGAAAAAACGGGCACTCCGAGCCGTTTTGAAAGCATAACCGAATCTATGGTCACGCCCCGGTCGCGGGCCACATCCATTTGGTTGAGGCACAAGATGATGGGAAGACCCAAGTCGGCAATCTCCGTGAACAGGAGCAGGTGCCGCTCCAGATTGGATGCGTCGGCGATATACAGCACCACATCCGGATGGAGCAAATCCTGCTGGTTGAGCAGCACTTGCAGGGTAATAATCTGGTCGGGAGAATGGGGGTAAAGGCTGTACACCCCAGGCAAATCAATCAATTGGGCTTTTTGGCCGCTGGGCAACCGGATGGCCCCGGTTTTTTTCTCCACAGTGACTCCCGGGAAGTTTCCAACCTTTTGCTGAAGGCCGGTGAGTCGATTAAAGACGGAAGATTTCCCTGCGTTTGGGTTGCCGGCCAAAGCTACCCGCGTAGGGGCTGGCGCTGCATTCAACGGGGATCAGTAAGAAGGATGGTTCGGGCTTCGTCTTGCCGAAACGCGAGGATGCGGTCTTCGATTTCCAGACAGAGTGGTCCGTTAAACAAGGCTTTGCGGAGCAAGCGGATACGTTGCCCGGGTCTGCACCCCAATTCGAGCAGCATCGGCGCAATGTTGTTGTCGCTAAACCCGGCTACCAGGGCCAGTTCATCTTTTTCCAGATCGAGGGCAGTGCGCAAAGTGATGAAGTAGTTTAGACCAAGTCCAGACAATGCAAAATAACGCTTTGTAGCCTGCTGGTACAATACCCGAGGTAGGGCATGAACTACCCCAAAGTAGGTATAGGGTACTCCTGAAAACCCCATATCCTGCGTTATGCCCAATTTTTAACATGCTCATTTACAGGAGTAAACTCCGGTGTTAAAAATTGTGCAGGCCTTGTCTCCGGGGTTTTTAGAAGCACCCTACATTTATTGCAGGCGGGCCGCTTCCAAAGGCAGGTTTTTAAAGCAATGGCCTACTGTCCGCGCCGTATTTTTGTGGTAGTGAAGGGGTGTCTGGTCTCCTGTGGAAGTCTCCCCGATTTTTTGTTCACCTTCCCTGTTATCCTTGCTCAAAAGCCATCCTGTTATGAAAGAGATATCGGTTCAGGAACTGAAAGCCATGCGCGAATCGGGAGAGGTCTTTCAACTGATCGACGTGCGGGAACCCTATGAGTACGAGATTGCTAACCTGGGGGGGGAGCTGATTCCTTTGGCACAGCTGGCTTGGGCTCCCGAACGGGTGGCCAGGTCTGGCAAGGTGGTGGTGCATTGTCGGAGGGGAGGACGCAGCAGCAACATCATTCGGCTTTTGGAAGAGCGGTTCGGTTTTGAGAATTTGTACAACCTGGGGGGGGGCATTTCCGCCTGGGCAGAGCAGATTGACCCGGATATGCCCCGGTATTGATCCAGGCAGTTGCCTTTTTCTAAATTCGGTCTCGCAGTGGTTTTCTTTGAAACGTTAAAATTCGTTAACGGGCGATTAGCGTCCTGCAAGTGCGATATGATCATGATATCTTTGTGATATCAAAACAATTCGCACCATGACTCATGAAAAATCATACTCTGCCTCAAACGGTTACCTCGCACTCCTTTTCTGGGTAGTACTTGCTACTGCAACAGTCTTGGCTATTGCGCTGTGGGACTATCGCGTACTTTTTGCCATTGGATGTGTCTTGTCCATTTTGTTCCTCGCGGGGTTTTTCACTGTCGCGCCAAACTCCTCTAAAGTGTTGGTTCTCTTTGGCAAGTATCACGGAACAGAAAAGCGGGACGGATTTCACTGGGCGAACCCATTTTTTAGCAAGCAAACGGTGAGTTTGCGGGCCCGAAACATGGACACCGAAAAAATCAAAGTCAACGACAAGCAAGGCAATCCCATCATCATTTCAGCAGTAGTGGTTTGGCAGGTTACCGAAACGGCCCATGCCATGTTTGAAGTAGATGACTATGAGCATTATGTGCGGGTGCAAAGCGATGCCGCTGTGCGCATCCTGGCTGGTCATTACAGCTATGACCACGCTGACGAAGACCAATCAGACATCACCCTGCGAGCAGGCGGCGAACAGGTCAACGACGAGCTGGAGCGCGAGTTGCACGCTCGCCTGACCAAAGCCGGCGTTCGCATCATTGAAGCGCGGATCAATCACCTTGCTTACGCCGAGGAAATTGCGGGCGCCATGCTCCAACGTCAACAGGCTACCGCCATTATAGCGGCGCGCCGGATGATTGTGGAAGGCGCCGTTGGCATGGTGGAAATGGCCCTTCAGAAGCTGGAAAGGGACAACGTGGTCACGCTGGATCCCGAGCGCCAGGCGGCCATGGTTTGCAACTTGTTGGTGGTGCTTTGTTCGGACCGCGCCGCACAACCGGTCGTCAACACAGGATCCATTTATTAAGCTCCGGACAGTTAGGGAGCCATGGCAGAAGACAAATCCAAAAAGAAGAGCTTTGTGCTCCGCATGGATCCGGATACCTTCCGGGACCTGGAGAAATGGGCCGCGGATGAATTCCGCAGCCTAAACGGGCAAATTGAGTTCCTGCTCCACCAGGCCATGAAGAACAGCGGGCGCCGCAAAGATCGAAAGCCTCCCTCTTAGGGAGGCTTTCGCCGTTGAAAGACAGGCTTTTTCCGCTCAAGGAGCACCCTGGCTCCCGATGCCAAATGCCGAATAGCGCACGCGCTCATTCACCCGGCCAGAAAGCCAGCTTTCATTACAGTCTGAATGCATTGCAGTATTTTCGGCCTCTAATTCGCGCTACATGTTTGAAGTTTTGCTCACCCCTGAAGCTCTGTTTGCCCTCCTGACGCTTACGCTGTTGGAGATTGTGCTGGGTATTGACAACATCATTTTCATCTCCATAATCACTGGCAAGTTGCCTGCCGCCCAGCAAAGACGGGCACGTGTAACGGGTCTCGTGCTTGCCATGATCATGCGCCTTGGCTTGCTGATGGCCATCGGGTTTATTTTAAGCCTCGACAAACCCCTCTTTGAACTGCCGTTTGCGCTGCCGTCTACAGGCACCCACTCGGTGGAAGGGGCTACTGAGGCTCCCGGCAACCTCGGGTTGAGCATTAAAGATTTGCTGCTCCTGGCTGGCGGGTTGTTTCTGGTGGCCAAAAGCGTTTCGGAGATTCACGGCAAAATGGAGGGAGAGGAGCACGCTCCGGCAGCTAAAGGCAAATCCGCCATGAGTGCGGCCATCGTCCAGATTATTCTGGTTGACCTTGTTTTCAGTTTTGACTCCATATTAACCGCGGTTGGGTTGACTGACATCGTCCCGGTGATGATGATTGCTGTGGTGTTATCCATGATTGTCATGTTGATTTTCTCCGGTGGAATCGCGCGCTTTATTAACAAACACCCAACGTTTCAGATCCTGGCGCTGTCTTTCCTGATCCTCATTGGCTTTACGCTGATTGTTGAAGGGTTACACGTTCACGTGGCAAAAGGATATGTGTACTTCTCGGTCGCATTTGCCCTTGCCATTGAGGTTGTTAACCTGCGGGTTCGCAAGAAATCCAACCCTGTTCAGTTGCGCCAACGAGCCCAGGATTAGTAGAAGTGCCAGAAATTTGCCCTAAACCAGCTCTGGCCTTCTTTGAGGCTCAAAGGGCCGCTCCAACTTCCCATTTTCTGTCGTTCATGCGTATATTGTTCTGCGTTTCACGTTCAGCCGCTTATTGAGCAGGTCAGGTCGGCCTTTTTGCCAAAATCTCCAACCCTCTTTCATGCCAATCATTCTCATTTTCTTCATTACCCATTGGTACTTGACCATTTTCATTCATACGTTTTTTCTTCATAGATACGCCGCTCACCAGCACTGGACGATGTCACAGCCCGTAGAGCGCTTTTTCCATTTCATGAGCTGGGTGATCACTGGCTCGGCGTACCTGAGCCCTTTCGCCTACGGGGTCATGCACCGCATCCACCACGCCTACACGGATACGGAGAAGGATCCCCATTCTCCTCAGTACCACGGCAATATTTTTAACATGATGTGGCAGACGCGCCAAACCTATTTTGGTATCTGGAAAGGCACGGTGCCGGTTGACGAAAAATTCAAAACGGGTGTGCCGCAGTGGAGCGCGTTTGAGCCCTTCGCCCACCATTATGCGGTGCGAATTTCCTGGATTGTGTTGTACATTCTTTTCTACGCCGCGTTTGTCACCGCTCCCTGGCAATGGCTGTTATTGCCCGCTACCATCGTGATGAGCCCGCTTCACGGTGCCATCATCAACTGGTTTTCGCACCGTGTAGGCTATGTCAACTACAAGATGAAGAACACCTCTACCAATATGATGCCGGTAGATTTTTTCTTTATGGGCGAAGTGTTCCACAACAACCACCACAAAGCTCCTTCGCGCCCCAACCTCGGTTTCCGCAAGTTTGAATTTGATCCGCTCTGGCCCATCGTACTTACGCTGGAGAAGTTGCGGATGATCAGGATCAACCGCGTCCATACAACGCCGCCTGCTATTGATGGGCCAGGCTACCGCTCCGATGCGGCTACGGCTTAAGGCTGCTGTTGATCTGTTGCAGGTAGCCCCGAGCGCGCGCCAGGTTGAAAAAAGCACGCCTGATGCTCACTCTCTAATTAACTCGACTTCCAGCCAAGGATCGCTGTATTGATAGGAACCCAGTACCATAAAATGGGCAAATCGCGGCAGGAATACGTGTTTGCGTCGGGTTCCTAATTCCAACACCAGTTCGTCCCCGAACTTGTTGAGCTTAAACGCCTGGTCTTCCAGAAAGGGCAGTTTGAGGCGTACCGTGTAACCCTTGTCCGTGGAGAGGTATTCAACCGGCTGTTCTTCGTGGTAAATAACGGATGGGTCGCCGTCGCCATACATGGCCGTGGCAATTTGATCCAGAAGTTCCAGACCAAAAACCTCTCTTCCCGCGTGCTCTACTTTAAAAATGGGCAGCGGCGAGAAACTCTCCTCGATTTCCTCCAGGTAGCCTACTTGACTCTCCAGATAGCGCGAAAAAATGCCTGGATTCTCCATCGGTGGAATAACCCGGTTCACGATGACGGCATCCACGTTGTAGCCGTAAAGTTGCAGGTAGGTATACGCCCGTTTCGCCTCCTGAATAACCATGCGCTCCGGGTTGGCCACCAGGCGAATGCTGGTGACGGCGGGATCAGCGAAAATTTTCTGGATTTCCTCCAGTTTACTAAAAAGCGCTTCGAGTTCTTCGTAGCCTTTGTCAAGCGGTACACCGGTTGTTTTTCGAATGGCCGCCCCAAAGCCTTTGATGGCAAATTTCTGGAAGGGCAGCGCCTTGGTGACCCACCATTTAGTGACTTGTGGCAATGCCAGCAGGGTCAAAGTCTCACCCGTTGGGGCGGAGTCAATGATGATGATGTCGAAAAGCTCCTCACGGGCGTATTCTTCAATCCAGAGGAAGGCGCTGGCTTCTTCCATGCCTGGAAGCGCAGACATTTCTTCGGCAACAACGTCGCGCACGCCCTGCCAGCGGAACACCGTCAACATGAGTTGGTGCATGTTGCTCCAGTGCTTTTTCATGCTGTAATACACATCGAGCTCCTGGCCAAAAAGGTTGGGTTCAATTTCTACCGGCTCCGGTCCTAACGGGAGATCCAACGCGTCTGCGAGGCTGTGTGCGGGGTCTGTAGAAATAACCAGGGTGCGATAGCCCAGGCGGGCACAGCGCAGCGCCGTGGCTGCAGCAATGGTCGTTTTTCCTACGCCTCCTTTTCCGGTAAACAAAATAATGCGCATACGAATAGAATTGGCTGCAAAGGTACGTCCGGAAGACAGATCATAAATTGTGCCCGAATCTTTTAGAAGCACCCTTTAATCAGAAACGGGAGCAGCCTGACCTGCTTGCTTAACCAACAGTGCTTCGTGCAACATCAGGTCACGGATGTTGTCTGCGGTGGCGTAGTGGTAGGAACCTGCAGCGCGTGTGGCTAATTTACGTAAGTTATCTGCGTATATTTTCTTTTCTGTTTCCCCGAAAAGATAGAGACTCAGATGTATGCCTCTTGCTTTGTAGCGATCCAGCAACCGCAGTAAATCTTCTGTTACATCAAACCGTCCGTCTGTAGCCAGAATGACCCGGTTGTTTCCTTCTTTGACGTATGCGGCCACGGATTGCGAATAGGCCATTTCCAACCCTTCGAGCAAAACCGTGTTGCCCTTTGAGGTAATGTTTTGTATGGTTTCAACGATTAGGCGGCGTTGGCTGGCAGATACGCTGGGCAGAGGAAGAGCTGCTGTGCTGGTGTAGGTGACAATGGCCACTTGGTCTTCGTAGCGCAACAACCCCGTAAAGTGCGAAAACGTTTCTTTTAATAGGGGCAACTTTTCCGGGCTTTCCATAGAGGAGGAGACATCGAGCAGGAGGGTCAGGTTAGCCACCGGCTGACCAGCCAGCGTATCGATATTTTGATACAGCGTATTACTCGCCCAGTCTGGCATGTACTGGTGCTCCCGCCCCAGGTGATCCAGCAAGACAGGTTGGCCATTGCGCAATGCATAGGCTTTTGCATGGTTGAAGGTGCCAATACTGTCGTAGGCTGTTGAGGTGAGCAGTGAACAGCGGTCGTAAAGTGCCCAACGATTGCCGAGCCGGGTGCGAATCAGCCCTTCGCCCGGATAATCTAGAAATTCATACAACGGCGGCAGTACCAAGTTGTCCCATTGGTCCAAAGCGCCGTAGCGTCTGCGTTCGCGAATGGTCCGAAGCTCTTGGTCAGGTGCACTTGCGATTACCTGATAGGGCAGCGAATCTGTCGGCATCAATTCTGGGGGTAGGCAGCCAATGTCGGTATACTCCTGTTCCAGAACTTCTGTAATGTTTTCACGGTCTGCATACACAAAGCGAACTCCGGCCAATTCCGTAAGACGAATTAGGCGCTCGTATTCCGTACGGTCGCCGGTGTAGGAGAACACAAAAACCGTGAGCAGCACATCTCGCCCTACCCCCGCGTGCAACACCCGTGCTAGTTGCGCGGTATCAATATCGCCGTCGGAAGCCATGTAAATGTGCTTTTCCAGTGCGCGGCCAGGCTCCTCCAAAATGGCGTAGGAGAGCCGCAATCCCCGGCCTGCGTCTGTTTTTAAGGAGGGGCGAAGTTGCCGGATGGTGTGCACCACTTCGCTGTGATTTTCTGTGGGACGCAGCTCTACTTTGGAAAAAGAGTTGAACGAAACAATGGAAACGTTATCGTTCTTGCACAGCGAACCGGCCAGTTTGGAAAAAATCATTTTTGCCAGCGGCAATTCATCCATGGATGCGGATATGTCCATCAGGAAAACGTAGCGGCCATTGATGGGCACTTCTTCCAGCAGTATTTGCGTGGAATCCGGAATAGGCCGTGTGGCCCTCATGTGGAGCAGGATGGGCTCTTCTTGCCCTTCAAACTGGACGGGCAGCCTGATTTGCCAATCCGGATGGATGCCGTCAGTTTCGCAATCAAGGTGAATTTGGCCAAATTGACCGGGTGCCAGCACATCGCCCGGTGTGGCGTAGAGGGTGCATCCACAAGGACTTTCCAGCGGCTTTAGCCGTAAAGGCTGGTCCGAATTGTTGCGGAAGTGAAAGGTGTAGCGCGCGTGCTGTTCAATTTCAATTTTGCCCAGGTTGGCATAGGTGTCTACAAATTCAGCGGGTCCTTTGCTGAATCCATAACTGCGGCCGCTTTGGTCAATGTAGCCCCAGGATTCGCCCACGCGGATGCGGGCGGCTCGCTCCGGATCGACGGCAAGCGGTCCACTGGAGGGCATGGCGTCCAGGAACATCCAGTCGCTTCCCTGGCGCACACTGACCATTCCCCCTTCATAGGTGCCAATTTCGTCGTAGAGGGGAGCCAGAATTTGTTCGTTCTCGCGGTTGATGAGGCCGAATTTGTCCCCGAGTTGGACACGGGCGATGCCGTCTCGAAACGTCAGCAAACCGTCCCAAACGGGCTCGCTCAGCACGCTGCCATCGCTTCGGACAAAGCCAAAGCGTCCGTTCTTGCGGACCATAGCCACCCCGTCCATGAAGCGGTAAATTTCGTCGTACACCGGCTCGATGACCATTTCGCCCTTTACATTGAGGTAGCCTTGGTGCCCGTTAATTTCCACTTTAGCCATGCCGTCGTGAAAGGGGTGAATGCGGTCGTAAATCAGGGGAATGACCTCGCGTCCCGCCATGTCGATGTAGCCCCAGCGCCCATTGCGGGACACCTGCGCACGACCTGATTCAAAGTACTCCACATGGTCAAAGACAAAAGGCAAAACTTCGTTGTTCTGCCGGTCAATGTATCCCCAAAACGGTCCTTTGCGCGCGATGCTCAGGCCTTGGTAGAACACAAAAACTTCGTCGTAGATGGGCGGGATTACTTCGCGCCCGCTTTGATCAATATGACCCCAGCGCCCGTCGCGGGAAACCATGGCGAGGCCCTCAAAAAATTTAGTAATTTGGTCGTAGCGCGGGGATGCAAGTACCTGGCCCTTTTCAGTAATGAGGCCAAAAAGGCTGTCCCGTTTGGTCACGGCAAATCCCTCCATAAAAGCAGAAACTTTGTCGTAGGGTGGACCGTCAAGTGATTCCCCTTTGGCATTGAGCAGGCTCCAACCGCGCCCATCGCGGGCCAGGAACCGCCCGGGTTCTAAGACGCGAATTATTTCAAATACGATGGGAATAACTGCTTCACCCCATGCATTGATGTAGCCTTGCTGATCCCCGATTCGAACTGCGGCCAGTCCGAGGTCGAAGGGCTTTAAATCGTCAAAGCGAAAGGGGGTGCGAAATTGTCCGTCGAGCGTCAACAGGGCCCACTTCCCCTTGCGCTGTGCATACAAAAATTCAGGATCGCACTTTAGAACATCCAACCCGTATACCTCGCCGTCCAGGCTGTGCAGCCTGATTTTATCTCCTCGCTCTACGGCCAACGGGCTGCACGGCTGAGCGGCTGAGAAAAACGGGAACAGCAACCAAAGCACCGCAGTCCAAGCCCCAAAAAGATGCAGTCGAGGCCATGGGCATTGCTTCCTCACGGTGGGTTTTTAGAGATGCCCTGGTAAACAATGCTGCGGGGGAAGGGCTGTTCCGGGGTTAGCAACTTAGGGTGCCGGGACAAAATAGAGCACTTTGCTCCCATTTAGTTCGTCTTCGAAATGCATAACCAATTCTTCAGAAGTGACGAGCAGCACTGTGTAGGAAACCTGTTGACTCCGGCTTTGATCGGTGATGATCAATTGGCCGGACTCCGGGCTGAATTTCCAGTAGCCTTCCGCAGCATAGCCTTTTTTAACCACGTTCAGGATGTTGCCCTCCTGAAACCGAAAGCGATCGCGCTCCTCTGGTTTTTGTTGCTGCAGGACTGTACCACCTTCATCGGTGAGTTTTGCCATCTGCCAATTTCTCAAAAGCAAGCGGGAGGATTCCGGGGATAGCGTTACTTTTTGGGTCTCCCCGCCTTGATGGGTCCCTTGGTGGGCGGTAACCTGAATCGATGGGTTGGGAATCGGTGCAGTTTTTGCGGCAGGTTCGGCCGTCTGTGCCTGAGCCAACAAACTCATCCCGGCAAGAACCAGGCCGGTACAGAGCAAATTCACAGTAGTCATAGACGTTTAAGATAGCGCTTTTTCAGCAAAATGTCTATTTAGCTGGGCTGAATTGTGCACGAATAATCCACATAAGTTGCACCAGGATGCAGACCAAATTCCAACCCCATTCATTCACCAGCCATCAACCGCACCGAAGCCTCGTGGCGGCCCACGTGGTGGATGGTGAAATAGCCCATTTCCCGAAACGTGAGCTTACCAATGAGTGGGTGCGGCAGACGGTAGCCATCCAGGGTGGGCTCGGGCATCCTTCTGGTCAACCCCGAAACAGTTTCCGCTGCATCCAAAAGGGAGGCTATAGCCCGATCGCGCAGAGCAAACGGAATGCCTTTTGGAACATAGGCTCCCGTGGCTTTTGCGCCTTCCTTAAGCTTGGCTTCGTAGCGCTGGGCGATATCAGCGAAAGCGGATGAACCTCTTTTGGCGCGTCCGAAAAGTAGCCCGGGCACCCATACCGGCAGTCGGTAGGCCATGACCAATGGGCGCACAGAACGGTAGAGGTGATCGAGTTGGGCGCCGGCATTCCATTTGCCTGCCGGAGCGTATTCATATCGCTCCTGGTTCAGGCTGGCCACGAAATTGGCAAAAGAGCGGTGCTGGTGCAGCAATTCATCGGCCAGTTGCTCGCGGTTCAAGCGCTTTTCCATTGTTGGTTGCATTAAATCATTCCTCCCACAAACCCGCCGCTGCTGTGCGGACTTTGTGCTAAAGTCGGGAATTTAGTCGGGACCTTATCTTTACGGGTCTAAAGCGTATCCCATGAATCAAGTTCAGGCCATCCGGGCGGCCCGCGGCACCCAATTGAGTTGCAAAGGTTGGGTGCAGGAGGCTGCCCTGCGCATGTTGTGCAACAACCTGGATCCCGACGTTGCGGAACGTCCGGAAGACCTTATCGTGTACGGCGGCACAGGCAAAGCTGCGCGCAATTGGGAGAGTTTTGAACTGATTCGAAAGGCCCTCATGGACTTGAACGATGATGAAACGCTGCTGGTGCAAAGCGGTAAACCTGTTGGCATTTTGCGCAGCCATCCCGATGCGCCGCGGGTCCTCATCGCCAACAGCAACCTGGTCGGTCGCTGGGCTAACTGGGAGCATTTCCGCGAGTTGGAGCAAAAGGGCCTGATGATGTATGGGCAAATGACGGCGGGCTCCTGGATTTACATCGGCTCGCAAGGCATCGTGCAGGGCACCTATGAAACCTACCTCGCCCTGGCAGAAAAGCACTTCGACGGAACCCTCAAGGGCCGGCTCAATGTTACGGCTGGTCTCGGGGGAATGGGGGGGGCTCAACCGCTCGCCATTACGATGAACCAAGGCGTTTGTCTCGCAGCGGAGATGGAGGCCTGGCGGGTGCGCAAGCGCTTGGAAACCCGCTACATTGACGAGATGATGGAAGACATGGACGAGGCCATAGACCGCGCCCTGGCAGCCCGGGAACAAGGCTTGGCTCTCTCCATCGGTGTGGTGGGCAACGCCGTGGACTTGTTGCAGTGTCTTATTGACCGCAACATCACTCCAGACACCCTCACCGATCAGACTTCTGCCCACGACGAGCTGGTCGGGTACTTTCCCGAAGGCCTGACCGTGGAGCAGGCAAATGCGCTGCGAAGCTCCAATCCAGCCGCATACATCGAGCGCTCGCTGGACACGATGGCGCGCCACGTTCGCCAAATGCTGGAGTTGCAGCGCCGCGGCGCCATCACCTTTGACTACGGCAACAATTTGCGCGGGCAGGCTTTGGCTCGCGGGGTGGAGCGCGCCTTTGATTTTCCTGGTTTTGTGCCCGCGTATATCCGTCCGCTTTTTTGCGAGGGGAAAGGCCCCTTCCGCTGGGTGGCCTTGTCCGGCGACCCCGAAGACATTTACACCACCGACCAGATGCTGATGGAGCTCTTTCCCCAAAACCAGGGGCTGCACCGTTGGCTGCATATGGCGCGCGCGAAAATTGCTTTTCAGGGTTTACCCGCCCGCATTTGCTGGCTTGGCCAGGGCGAGCGCGAAAAGGCGGGGCTGGCGTTTAACCAGGCAGTTCGCGATGGCCGGCTAAAGGCACCGATTGTCATTGGCCGCGATCATCTGGATACGGGTTCAGTAGCTTCGCCTAACCGCGAAACAGAGGCCATGTTGGACGGTTCCGATGCGGTGGCAGATTGGCCCATCCTCAATGCGCTGATCAACACAGCAGGAGGAGCTTCCTGGGTCAGTTTTCACCACGGTGGGGGCGTGGGAATGGGCTATTCGCTTCATGCGGGCATGGTTATTGTAGCGGACGGCACCGATGCTGCCGAAAAACGGCTGCGCCGGGTCCTGCACAACGACCCGGCTATGGGCGTGATCCGCCACGCGGATGCCGGTTATGACATCGCCCTGGACACCGCCCGCAAACACGGATTGGACTTGCACGAACGCCTGGATTGAAACACATTATTGGGATTTCCCTACCTGCTCTTTTCCCATGAAAGCACGCTATACCACCAACTGGTTATCCTTCTTTATAAGCCTTCTCCAGCCGTGGACTAAGGCTTTTACGCCTCGTCGTTTTTTAGGCATGCCGTGGCTCTCCTTGACGGGAACTGGCCTGCTCGTTGCCGGAATATTTGCTTTGGGGCTGGCTTCGTGTGACATCAACAGCGGTCCTGATTTGCGCGATCCGTGGATTGGCGCCTGGATCATGACCGACCGCTGCTCAGCCGATACTTCGGAATACGAACTGCTGATTACCCGCGGATCGAACTTGGACGACAACATCTTTCTGGACGGTGTCGGGCTTTACCAGGTTGGCGTTCGTTTGGAAGCTATCGTCATCGGCACCCGGCTGGTCATCCCCGTTCAGAGCTACCAGATTTCCACCTTCCCCAACTTGCGCTATGAATTTTCCGGCTCAGGCAGTATTGATGCCGGCACGGAAATCACGATTTCCTACACCATTCTCACCCTGCAGGACGACGTCATTATTGACCTGGACGATTGCCTGGCCACGGGGCGCTGAACGAGCAATTGGTACCTGCGTTTGGGGCGATTTGCCCGTTATCGCGGCGGTCCGGATGACCCCAGCTTCTCCAGCCGGATGCCGATGTCTTGCATACCGGTTAGCGGGTTTTCGCGCATGTCTTGCTCCAGTTCAAACGTGTAGGTACCCGTTCTGGGAAAGCGTTGGCCCGGCCCGATCAATTCGCGCTGCAGGCACATCGCCGTGTTGCATTCGCCAATCCAACTTCCATCGGCTTCTGCCAGCCTGAGTTCCACCCGCGAACGCAGGGTGTCGCCTTGCGGACCGATGGTCTGAATGTTCAGCCAACAATTGGCGTAGGGATAGCGCTCGGTGTGGCGTGCATTGATGAACAGGTTGTACAGCGAAACCGTATCCCGGATGTTGACCTCAAAACGCCGTGTTTCACCCCAGGCCCATTCCGGGCCGACGGCTTTGTTTTGCTCAAAAATCCGGTTCTCCTGGCATGCGGTTAAGGCACCTGCAGCTAGCGCAAAAAACACCAACCGGAAAGGTCGTGTCCATGTCGGGGGAAGGGGCGAGGCGGTCATGCTACAAGGGCTGGTTTCGGAGGAGAGGTAAGGTTATTCGCCAGAGGGGTTTCCACCTGAGCCGCCGGATGGGGCTGAATCGGGCCTGCCGTCTCCGCCGGTTTGGCCATCGCCGCCCTGGCCTGCTCCGTTTTGTCCATCGCCGCGTGACCTTCCGCCTCTGCCCCGGTTTCGGCCGCGGTTGCGGCCTTCGGGACGCCCATCGTTCAGTGATCCGCGGTTTTGGTTTTCCTCCCCTTCGGCGCGAGGTGGTCGTTCTGCACGCGGTGGGCGGTCAGCGCGGTTGTCTCCTTCCGGGCGAGGTGGTCGCTCTGCACGCGGTGGGCGGTCAGCGCGGTTGTCTCCTTCCGGGCGAGGTGCACCATCCGTGCGCGGACCTTTTCGCTTTTTCTTATTGCGATTCGGGTCGCGTTCCTGGTTCCCGGTTTGGTCTTCTCCGCTATCCGGGCGATCTGGGTCTGCGTTTCTGTTGCGGTCTGGGCGGTCTGGGCGGTCTGGGCGCTCGCTACGTGCTTCGCGTTGCGGACCATCTCCTCGGTTGCTTCGCTCGCCGCGGTCGCCGGGTTCGGTTCTGTCGCCGCCATCTCCGCCTTTGGCCCCTTTGCCGCCTTTGCGTTTGCGGGCACTCCGTTCCAACGTGCGCAAACTCACCTGCGCACTTTCCACAAATTCAACTTCCACAGGGCCTGTCGGCGCTTCAACTACGGCAATGCCGCTGAGCGACGGAGCCAATTCGCCCTTTTCATTCAGGACCAGAATGGCGCGAACATCGTCCGGGGCCAGCGCAAACAATTCTATGTTTTCGGATTGCGGTATGCTGTAGTACATCAGCACGCGGAAGAGATCGGTCTTTTGGAGCACCGCTTCCCCGTCTGCGGTTTTGAGCCGTTTGGCGCCTTTTGGAAACGCCTTCATGCCTTCCACGTAGGTTTCCAGCTCGTAATTCAGGCAGCATTTCAAGCGACCACACTGGCCGCTGAGCTTGCTCTGGTTAATGGCCAGGTTTTGGTAGCGGGCGGCGGAGGTGCTGACGGATTTAAACTCGGTCAGCCAGGTTGAACAACACAACTCGCGACCGCACGAGCCAATTCCCCCGATTTTTCCGGCTTCCTGGCGAGCGCCAATCTGTCGCATGTCTACTTTGACGCGAAATTCTGTGGCGAACTGTCGGATTAAATCCCGGAAATCCACGCGGTCGTCCGAAGTATAGTAGAAGGTGGCTTTGCGCAAATCGCCCTGGAATTCCACATCGGCGATTTTCATGTTGACACCGGCTTCTTTGGCAATTTGCCGGGCTCGGATCATGACAGCGCCTTCGCGCGCGCGGGCTTCAGTCAGGCCTTCAAGGTCCTTGTCGCGCGCGCTGCGCAATATGCGCGGCAGATCCCGCCGGCGGCGTTCGCTGCGCCGTTTGGCCAATTGCAGCTTGACCAGTTCACCGGAAAGTGAAATGCGACCGACATCGTATCCGCCTTCGCTTTCAACCACGACCAGGTCGCCGGTCATCACATCCAATCGGGATGAATTTCTATAGAAATCCTTGCGACTGCCGTGCTTAAAACTCACCTCGACGATGTGAAACTTTTGGTCTTCGGGAATGGGAACCGAAGAGAGCCAATCGTAGGTATTCAAACGGTTGCAACCACCCGTCATGCAGGAGCCGTTGCTTCGGCAACCTGCAGGTTTTCCATCTAGTGTTGCACTTCCGCAATTTGTACAGGCCATACTAAATCTTATTTCAGGAAAATAGAATAAATAATGTTATGGTTAATGCTTTGTGGTTCATGTTTTTTCATTCATGAATCCGGTCGAAGGGTCCCTGTTCCCTGAGCCTCTATAGGCGGAAGGGAATCCGCGTTTCTGTGAGCCAGTTGATGCTCTTGAATAGCCCTTGAAAAACGAAGCGAAAGGTTCATCATAACCAAGCGGGCATGGGCGTTGCGGGTAAGGTAAAAGGCGCTTTTCTCCAAATCTCCCGCGAGTTTTTCCCAACCTTCCGGACCAAGCATCCCCGCACCTGGCTCCTGAACCGGAGCAACCCCCAACGCATTCAAGTAGCAGGTTCGCACCCACTGCAAACCATAACCGAAAAAATGTTTTTGTTTTTCCCGGCCCAGTTTTTGGAACTCTTCCAACCACGCATTTAAGCTAAGCACTTGCCAGCGGACCACTAAGTCTACCCATTGCCGGAACGATGCCTCAACGGCCGCGCCCCCACCTTCAAGCGATTCGAGCGCACGGCGGTAACTTCCTTCGGCAAAAGCAGCTACCTGCTGAGCATCATCAGCCTCCAATTCGTGGTGCAACTGGAGTGCCTGAGCAATTGTTGTGTCTGGAAACCGGGGAACGCGCACAATTTGGGTGCGCGACAAAATGGTCGGCAGAATGCGATCGGCATCTTCTGCCACCAGAATAAACAGAGTTTTATCTGGCGGCTCTTCAATCAGCTTTAACAGGCGGTTTCCTTCGTTGCCCAGGTATTCGGGCAACCACATTATCAGCACCTTGAACTTATCCTCGAAGGTTTTGAGGCTCAGTTTGCGCTGAATATCCAGGATCTCTTCTTTGGGCAGGTTGCCTTGTTTGTTGCCCGTGCCATCTTCGGACTCGTCGTCCAACAGGTTCATCCAATCCGTGTAGACCCCATACGGTTGCTCGGATAAAAAGCGCCGCCATTCCGCCATGTAGTCGGTGGATTTGTGCTTCTGCTGGCTTTTTGCACCACTGCCTATGGTGACAATCGGGTAGGAAAAATGAATGTCCGGGTGAATGGCTTTGCCGGCCTTCTGGCAGGAGGGACACACGCCACAGGCATCGTCCGGGCCAGGTTGAGCGCAATTGACGTAAGTCGCCAGCGCTGTTGCCAGAGGCAAGGCCCCATTTCCCCCGGGACCGAGAAACAGCAGGGCATGAGGAAGCCTGCCTTCTGCAATGCTGCGCAGCAGGCCTGAAGCAAGGCTATGGTGGCCAATGATGTCTCGAAAAAGCATAACCGAAAAAAAGCATAACCGAACGCTGGGCATCCTGCGCTCTGTGCCTGCTATGCACGCTGATCCGGGCTCTTACAGCAATTCGAGGGCAGCTAAAACGGCGTCGCTCAACGGTTCTTCAGATGGGGCAAACACCTGGGTGACCGCTCCGTGTTCATTGACCAGAAACTTCTGGAAATTCCAGCGCACCTCGCCGTCGGCTGGTCGTTGCTCCTCCAGCCATGCGTAAAGCGGATGCCGGTTTGGACCGGTTACCCGCATTTTGGCGCTAAGCGGAAAAGTAACCCCGAAGCGGGTCTCACAAAACCGGGCAATCTGGTCAGCCGTGCCGGGTTCCTGGTTTCCGAAGTCGTTTGAAGGGCAGCCAATAACAGCCACCTTTCCGTTGAATTGATCGTGCAGTGCTTGAAGCTGCGCGTATTGAGCCGTGTAACCACACTCGGAAGCCGTGTTTACGATAAGCACTTGCTTACCCTGGAACTGTTGAAGGTCAATGGGTTGACCATTCAAACCGTCCAGTACAAAGTCGTAAAAAGCGCGCTTTCCGGGCATTTTAGCAAAAGGATGCTGTTCAAAGATACCGAACTGGACTGGATTGGCGAAAAGGCCCATCACTGCGCGCTTTTGGACGAAAAGTAGCTGTTCAGCCCGCCGTATTGGGCTTAATTTTGCGCCTTACACGCTTAACCCATGTCCTCTCTAATGCCTGACGCACTCGCTGCTGCAACCCCCCAACGCGTCGCCGTTTTTCGCGAAGCGCACTTCAACGCAGCACATCGGCTCTACCGCCCCGACTGGTCGCAGGAGCGGAACCAGGAAATTTTCGGCTTGTGCAACAACCCGAACTGGCATGGGCACAATTACAAGCTGATTGTGAAGGTGATCGGTCAGATTGACCCGGAAACTGGCTACGTCATGGATCTGAAGGTGCTCAAAGACCTGATTGCCGCCGAAGTAACAGATCGCTTCGACCATAAAAATCTGAATCTGGACGTCCCGGACTTCGCAGGCCTGAATCCCACAGCGGAGAACATTGTAGTGGTCATCTATCAGCGGTTGCGCGCCGTACTGGACGCTTCCCTCGATTTGCATGTGCGCCTATACGAGACCGACCGAAACTTTGTGGAGTATCCGGCAGTGTAGCACCGAAGAGGACCTGATTAGAACACCCGCAACGCTGTCCAGGTGCGCGTCTCCGTTTCGTACAGAAAGACCCGGCCATTGGCAAAGGAGAACTTGAAGGCACCATAGCTTACCAGCTCTTCAGGGAGCGAAGTGACGGCGGTTTCTGTGCCGGCTTTGTTAACGAACACAAGTTTGTGATTTACCACATTCAACAACACATATTCAAAGTCTTTGACACCGGTGTATCCAACAGATGTTTGGTTGATGTCGTCTATTTCGCAAGTCGATAACCGAAGGGCAACGGATTTGACTTTGCCCGGTTTCTTGTAAGGATACAAATCAATGCTTCCCGTCGAGGCGTTCAGGAAGGCCACCTTTTTTTCAACGGCATCGTAAGTGCCCACCGATTGAAAATCAGGTTGGTACTGTCCCATGTGCAGGGTGTGAGTTTGATGGGCGGTCATGTTCCGATTAAAGCTGATCGAGGACCATCCCACTTCTCCGGCATGGTTCAGCTCCAGGTTGCCTGTTGCGTTGTTGTACCACAGCCCGCGGATGTCGGCCAGCGCTTCTGCCGAATAGACGTTTTTCCCGGAAGGATTAAAGGCCTCCAACGGAAAATCCGCATTGCCGGCAATGCCAGTAAAGTACAAGTTCAAGCCCGGATGCCAAGCTACAGCGGAGGCATTGGTGCCTTCTGAAGAAGCCATTTGGTAGGTGAAATCCACGGATGCTTTGCCAAGCGGATTTTGCGCCTGGAGCATACTCGTTGGTGCAAGAGCCACGGAGAGGATAAACAGCAGTGTCTTCATGTTAATAGGTTTTGTAACAATTTGAGATCTTTTTTGAAGAGCGGCTTCCAAGACCTTGATCTTGTACGGGGTAAAGCTCCACTTAGTTGGGCAAATTAATAAGGATGCCACGCCGTGAGTTAATCATGGGTATTTATGACCCCCGTCATGCATCGAAGACAGGGTATTCCCGATTCTTACAGGAGCAATCTGCCTTGGTTGTTAACCTATGAAACGCATCCTCATTTTGGGGGCCGGCACCGCCGGTACCATGATGGCCAACCATCTTCGCCGCAGTTTACCGGCAGAAACCTGGGAAATAGACATCGTGGAGGAGCGAACCGAGCACCACTACCAGCCAGGCTACCTCTTTCTTCCCTTTGACCTTTACACCCCGGAAGACATCACCAAGCCCGTGCGCGATTTCATCCCTGAGGGGGTACGCCTGATCAACGATCATATAGAAAGGATTGACCCGGACGAACAGTTTGCGGCGATGCGCAACGGCGATCGCCTGCATTACGATTTGCTGATCATTGCTACCGGAACCAAAATTGCCCCGGAAGAAACTCCTGGCATGTTGGGGTCTGAATGGCAAAAGAGCGTCTTTGATTTTTACACGTTCGAAGGGTCTCTGGCGCTGCGCAACAAATTGCGCGAGTGGGAAGGGGGCAGGCTTGTGGTGCATGTTACCGAAATGCCGATTAAATGCCCAGTGGCACCCCTGGAGTTTTCCTTCTTGGCCGATTCGTATTTCAAGAACAAGAAAATTCGCGATAAAGTAGAAATCACCTACGTGACACCGCTCAGCGGGGCCTTCACAAAGCCAAAGGCAACCACGGCACTGCAACACTTACTGGATGAGAAAAATATTCATATAGAGAGCGACTTTGCCATTGAGCGAATAGATTGCGAAAACAAGACGATCGTTGATTACGGTGACCGAACCATACCATTTGATTTGTTAGTGACCGTTCCGACCAACAAAGGCGATGAACTTCTGGCCCGCTCAGGTATGGGCGACGACCTGAATTTTGTGCCCACCCATAAGGCTACACTCCAGGCAAAAAACTGGCCCAACGTTTTCGTGCTGGGTGATGCATCGGATATTCCTACCTCCAAAGCGGGCTCTGTAGCCCACTTTGAAGCAGAAATTTTGACCGAAAACATCCTGAGTTTCATCGCTGGGGAGCCACTAAAACAAGAATTTGACGGCCACGCCAATTGCTTTGTGGAAACAGGCGGTGGCAAAGCTTTGCTGATTGATTTTAATTACACACACGAGCCTGTCGAAGGAACTTTTCCATTGCCGGGTATTGGCCCGCTGCGCTTGTTGAAAGAGAACCGGATGAATCACATGGGAAAACTCGCTTTTCGATGGATTTACTGGAACCTGCTGCTGAAAGGCAACCACATTCCCTTCGTTTCAGCCAAAATGCAAGAAGCGGGCAAATCTTTTGATTAACACCAAAGCTATTCTACCATGGAAAAAACGATTGCTAATACGGTTTTGAAGGTCAACGAAGAGGGTTACCTAACCGATTTTTCGCAGTGGACCAAGGAGGTTGGTTCTACCCTTGCCCAGGAAGCCAACATCTCCATGACACCCCGTCACTGGGAGGTCATTACTTACTTGCAGCGCGAATTCAAGAATGAGGTGCCGTTAAGTATCCGAAGAATTGGGAAAAGCGGGGTGGTGGACATCAAGGAGTTTTACCAGTTGTTCCCCATGGCACCGCTGAAAACGGCTTCCAAAATTGCCGGTATTCCCAAACCTGTTAGTTGCATTTAACTTCTTAATTTATAAGCCATGAGCCAGGATAACGGTGAAGTTCGCAAGATGATGATCATACTTTCCAAGGCTACCTTGGAGAATGTGTACGCGGCATTTGTGTTGGCTAACGGTGCTCGTATGGAGGGCATTGAAGCGGAAATGTTCTTTACCTTTTTCGGTTTGGAGGCTGTGCACAAGAAAAAACTGGAGCACCTGCATGTTGCCACCGTGGGCAACCCCGCCATGCACATGCCAACCATGTTGGGCGGCCTACCCGGCATGGAAGCGCTGGCCACGCACATGATGAAGAAGGAAATGGAGCGCATCGACATGCCGGATGTACACGAGTTTCTGGATATCCTGAAAGCTTCCGGAGTGAAACTGTGGGCCTGTAAACTGGCCATGGATATGTTCCACTACAAACGCGAAGACTTGTACGATGACATAGACGGTGTGCTTACCGTTGGCGACTTTTACAAACAAGGAAGTGGCGTAGGCACTCACATGCTGTTTGTTTGATCGCGGAGCCGCGCTAGAACGGGGTCACGGAGTTGGGGGCCGCACAGCGTTCGTTCCCATCCAGCAACCAGTCTTTCAAAACTTTATACGCCGATTGGCTGCTGAGCAAATCCATGTGCCCAGTCTTATAGAGCGTGTGGTTCCCGGCAAAGACCAATTGTTGGGCGGGGTTCTCATGCTTGCCAAGCGCGCTTTCCAGCGGCACAAGTCCGTCGCCTGCGACGCAACTTTTCAGGTCGTTTTCGTTTTCGCCCAAGGTGGCGGCTATGGCGTAACAACGAATTTTTTCGGGAAGGTTAATCGGCTGTCGCACGTCGGAGTGTTTGGCAAAGCGATCGTGTTTCTCCCAGTCCTCTTTAACCAGGTTTCCAAATCGCAGATCGGTAATTCCGGCACTCCGCAATCCTCCGAGTTTTGCGAGTGGCTTGGTATAGGGCAGGTTGTGAAGCAGCGCGTGAACGTAGTTGCCCACTTTTTCCAGCGTTGTACCCTGGTGCGGGGTTCCCAGAAAGACGATTTTGCCGAGCTTGCTGACCCAGGATTTATTGTGGTGTCCGGCTTGCTGAACGGCACTTCTGACCACCAAACCGCCCATGCTGTGACCGACGATAACCAATTCTTCAACCGGAACAGGCCAGGCATCCAGCAACGCTTCTACCAGGGAGCTTAAGGTTGCACCGTTATCTGAAACATGAAGTCCGGTGTTGTAGCGCAAGTACAGCGGAGTCATTTGAAGCGCTTCCGCCAATGCTTCGCCGTGGTTGTGGTTACCTCGGGTCCAACACAGGTCGTCCATGCACAGACCGTGGATCAACAGCAGGATTTTTCCGTTTACTGGAGCGTTTTCCGGCAATGCTATACCACTCACATTGTTTATCGGCTCCCCCCGGTAGTTGATTTGCATCGGCTGAGCCAGCGGATTGTTGTTCCTGCTCAGGTAATCGCCCACCACGCCATTAATGACAGCCAGCATGGCGCGCTTCTTTTCAAATCGAATTCCGGTGGACCTCTCCTGATCAAGCAGATTTAACGCATGCTGGGCGCTTTTCCCCACCCCCTTGGCAGTAAAACGCAATGTTTTATGCACGCCAGCGGAGATTCCCGATACCAAGCGCTGAATGGGTGTTGTCGGGAGAAAGGAGGGATGCACAATCTGCCGCTGGAATGCTTCAATCACATGACTGGCATGGACAACTGCATCCGCACCAATTTTGGTAATACCTTGAAGATCAGATATAAGAACGTGATGTTTTTTAGCCATAATTGGAAACAGTGCTTGATTTTTTGCCTACTTGCAGGGTGTTCTGGAAACGCCATACCGGCGGGGTCCCTGCGCTCCTAAAACCGTTGGCGCCCCCCTTGAGCGGGTTGTGGTTTGCCTAAAATTACAGCTACTTTGGCCTTTTTAGCGGTACCCTGATGAATTAGGGACGCGAACTGACCAGCGAAACGTCGCGGGGGCGGGGCGTTCCGGTTTGGACATCCGCCTGAGAAACCGGCAGTAACAAGCCCGGATCAAGGTCGTGCTGCTGAGCAATCCGAACCCCAAATGCATAGCGCGACAAACGCTCGGGACCCCCGAAATGATACAGGCCAGGAGACCAGGATAGCGCCTCCCACAACTGGACAGCCACATCGTCAGCGTGTGCCATGCTGCGGTACTCGTCGTGAAACAGCGACACGGTTTCCCCGCGGCGCAACCTATCGAGTAAATCGCCGACCATGCCGCGACCGGACAAGGAGCTTTCGCCATACATCAAGGGCAGCCGGGCAATGACAGCGGGGCATGCAGCCTGCACACGACGTTCCGCCTCTGCTTTGTGGTGACCATAAACCATTAAAGGGGCCGCCGGGTCGCTGGGGTGATACGGGGCTTTGTCGCCACCAAAAACCAGATCTGTAGAGCAGAACAGCATCGGGATGCCCAGTTCTGCAGAAGCAAGTGCCAGCGCTTCGGCAGCCAACACGTTGACGCGCAGCGAACGCTCCGGATCGCGCTCGCAAGCTCCGGTGTCTGCCACAGCTGCGGCGTGCAGGATGGCGTCCGGGCGCAATTTGCGCACAGCATCCCGGCACTGATCGGGGTGTTCCAGATCCAGCAGCAGGGCATCTGTCGCGCTGTCCGCCGACCAGCGCCTTGCAAGGTCGGGTTCAGACCCAGAAGTTGTGGTAGCCCAGGTGGCCATTCCCCGGGAACTCAACCCCAGCGATAAGCGCAACCCTGCAGGGGCATGGCGCAACAGCGATTCGCCGAGAAAACCCGTGGCACCGGTCAACAGAACGTGGGCAAACGCAGTCATGGATAGCTGGTTTAACGCGGTCCTTGGAGCCTAAGCCTTATTGGAAGGTGGTCGGAAATGCCCCCGTAATAATTTGTACCGCCGTAGGTGCGGCTCGGTATGGTGCCGTAGCGGTCTGACACAAACATCATCCAGTCTTGCCGGAACGTTGCTGCATCGCGGACCACCAGGCATCGGCGGCAGGGCGTATCGGGTAAAAGCGCCGTGCTAACCACAAATTGATCCAGCATGTTCCAATTGCCCTGGTAGTTGTAACTGCCTTGGCCCAGCGCATCGGCGGGGCCCATCAGGTTGAACAAATCGCCGGCGGGCGTGGGTCCGTTGTTGGTGGGCAGGGCCAGGCGGGCGCCGAGGATTTCCGTTAGGCTCTCGTTATCCGTCTCGTCGTTAAAATCGCCCATGATGAGGATCAGCGGGTTGCTTTCAGCAGTTCGAAGGCTGTCCACAACCTTGCGCAAGGCCGTCGCTGCAACACCGCGTTTGGCGCTGCTTTCTGACTCGCCCCCCCGTCGCGAAGGCCAGTGATTCACAAAAATATGCAGCAGTTCGCGCTGGCCGCGAAGCCTGCCGGTGACATACAAAATGTCTCTGCTTTTATACGAAGTATCTGGGTCGAAAGAGAGCCGTAGCCCGCGCACCTGCTCCACCTGAAATCCGTCTTTTCCGCTTCGAACCAACAAGGAACAGTCAATTCCGCGCACATCGGGGCTTTCCGCATGCGCTACTTTGTACTGGGCAGTTACGCCACGAGCTTTGCGGCCCGCTGCTTCTGTTTTTGCTCCGGCATCCCGACTCAGTCGTTGGCCCAACGCCTCCACAACAGCGGCGTTTTCCACTTCTGCCAGGCCGATCAACAGCGGCGGCTGGCCATCCCCTGCCGCGATCAACACTCGCGCTAAACCGTCCAGTTTGGCTTCGTAGCGGGCGTGGTTCCAGTTAAGTTCCGAACCGGGCGTGAAGTCCTCGTCTGACTTGTTTGGGTCATCCAACGTGTCAAAAAGGTTTTCCACATTGTAGAACACCACGGTATTGGATGTTTTTTTCTCCGCCGTCCCGGTTGCAGCCTTTTGGCGTTGAGCCAGAACGTTCAACGGGCTGAAGGATACTGCAAGCAGAAGCAAAACGAGGGCTGGGAAAATGTTGTTCACTTTCATGATTAGGAAGGCCTAAAATACACGGTATTTTGGGCATCCTTGTGCAGCGCACACACTCTTGATAAAGGTGCGTGGCTCGCCAGCCCGTTCTGTCCGTCCGTTCTGTTCGGCCGTTCTGTCAGCCCGTTCTGTCAGCCCGTTCTGTCCGTCCGTTCTGTTCGGCCGTACTGTTCAGCCGTTCTTTTCGTCCGTTCTTTTCGTCCGTACTGTTCAGCCGTTCTTTTCGTCCGTTCTGCTAGCCAGTTCTGTCCGTCTGTTCTGTCCGTCTGTTCTAACCTTTTCTACCGCACAGCCCAACATGCCCTTTGCCGCCCGACTTCGATTATTGCTGGTTATAGCCCTTTTTGTGGGAGGGGTCGTGTTGCTGGACAGCCTGGGGTTTTACGGGCGCCCCGTTTGCCCCTGGCTGCAGCTAACGGGCACCCATTGCCCTGCTTGTGGCGGCGAGCGCGCGTTGAGCCATTTGTCCCGTGGGCGGATTTTGCCTGCGCTGCGCGATAATGCGCTGGTGGTTTTGGCCCTGCCGGCTGTTTTGATTTGGCTCTGGTGGGGCTACCAGCGCAAACCTGCGCCAGACCGGAGAATTTGGTACGTGCTGCTGGGGCTCGCGCTGTTGTACGCCATCGGCCGAAATCTGCCCATGTTCAGCGGAATGGCGCCGGTCTAAAACTTTTTTAAAGTTCCCTAAGGAAATGTTTCGGAACAGTGGCAAGCACCGGTGTCGAAATTCGGACGAGCGGAGATTGAACAATTGTTCAGCGCGAGTTTTGCTCTGTTCGGATTGAACATTTGTTCAGCGCAAGTTTTACTCTATGCGGATTGAACAATTGTTCAGCGCGAGTTTTGCTCTGTTCGGATTGAACATTTGTTCAGCGCAAGTTTTACTCTGTGCGGATTGAACATTTGTTCAGCGCAGGTTGTGTTCTGCAAATATTGAACAAATGTTCAGCGCGAGTTTTACTCTATGCGGATTGAACAATTGTTCAGCGCAGGTTGTGTTCTGCAAATATTGAACAAATGTTCAATCTCCTCCAGCGTTCATAAAGCGTTAGCCACCACCGCTGTCGTTTAAAGCCCCAGAAGCACTTCCACCGGATCTTTTCCAAACAACAGTTGCTCTGGATTCTCCAGTTGTTCTTTGACCCGCACCAGGAAACTCACCGATTCTTTGCCGTCAATGATGCGATGGTCGTAAGACAGCGCCAGGTACATCATCGGGCGGATGATCACTTGTCCGCCAATGGCCATGGGGCGGTCCTGGATTTTGTGCATGCCCAGAATAGCGCTTTGCGGCGAATTTATAATGGGGGTGGACATCAGCGAGCCGAAGACCCCACCGTTGGTGATGGTGAATGTTCCGCCTTCCATTTCTTCCAGCGCCAGTTTGCCGTCGCGGGCGCGGACGGCCAGGTCTTTGATGCCGGCTTCAATTTCGTGCATGTCCAACGACTCAGCGTTGCGCACCACGGGCACCACCAACCCCCGCGGCGTGCTCACCGCAATCGAAACATCGCAATAGTTATGGAAGTGGACTTCCTTCTCGTCGTAATAGGCATTGACGGCGGGAAACTCCAACAGCGCGTTACAGCAAGCCCGCGTGAAGAAACTCATGTAGCCCAGGTTCACGCCAAACTTCTTAGCAAAAGTTTCTTTGTGCTTGCTGCGCATATCGTTGATAGCACCCATGTCCACCTCGTTGAAGGTGGTGAGCATGGCGGTCTGGTTTTTGACCCCGACCAAACGACGTGCCACAGTTTGGCGCAAACGGCTGGTTTTTTCGGTATGCGTGTCGCGGCTGTATGCCTTGAGCGAGCGAACAGCCTCTGCTGCGGGCAATCCCTGTTGCACTGCCTTGATCACGTCGGCCCGTGTAATGCGGCCTCCGGGACCAGAACCGGTCACGCGTTCCGGCGACAACCCTTTGTCGGCCATGATGGCGGCCGCAAGTGGGCTGGCATGGGGTGCGGAAGGGCCAGATTGTCCAGAGGCAATTGCGCTTTGTCCTGAACCCGCCGCCGCTTTGCCCGCCTGGCCATTGCCTGCAGACGGTTGACCCTGACCCTGACCCTGACCCTGACTTTGACCCTGACCCAGACCCTGACCCTGACTTTGACCCTGACCCGGGCTGGCTTTGGCGCCTGCAGCCGCACCCGAAGAAGCGCCTGCAGCCGCACCCGAAGAAGCGCCCGATTCCGCACCCGATTCAGCCCCTGAAGCAACCGGCTTGTCCTCTGTCGGTTTTGGATTTTGCACAGCGGCCGCTGTAGTTTCGGAATCCTTTCCCCCGGAATTTGCTGGGGCCTCTGCATCAGTGTCAATCCTGGCCACCAGATCGCCGATTTTCAAGTCCTGCCCTTCTTCGGCTACAAACGTAATCTTTCCCGCTTTCTCCGCTGGAAACTCCAGCGTGGCTTTGTCGGATTCAAACTCGCAAATGGACTGGTCCATGCGCACGTAATCGCCGTCGGCCACCAGCCATTGGCTGAGGGTGACTTCGTTGATGGATTCGCCGATTACCGGCACTCGGGCTTCGAGGATCATACCAGGGTAAGGTTGCAGAGGTCAGGGATAAATCGCGGGCAGTTCATCGGGGGAATCAGATGCGTTCAAACTGGAACCGACCATTCCGCGTTGCGGGACAGGAGTTCGCTGTGCAGGAATTGGTTATTAATCATAGCGCAAAGTTCAGCTAAATGCCTGGTCTACCAGCGATTGTTGTTCCATTTGGTGAACTTTCATGTAACCTGTTGCAGGGCTTGCGCTGGCTTTGCGGTAAATCGGGTCCCATTCCATATCAGGATAGCGGGCCAACATGTAAGACCAGGCACCCATGTTGGCGGGCTCCTCCTGCACCCAATGCGTCATAGCATTCGGGTATCGGTCCAGTACTGCTTCAATCTCGGTAATGGGCAGCGGATACAATTGTTCCAGCCGCACAATAGCAATGTCTTTGCGTTCGGTTTTGCGCTGGCGTTCCAACAAATCGTAATAAATTTTTCCGGAACAAAACAGAATCTTGGACACCTTGTTGCCATTCTTGCCTACGTAGTCATCGTCCATCAGCGGCTGAAAGACACCTTTGGTAAATTCCTCTACCGATGACCGGCACAGCGGATGGCGCAGCAGCGATTTTGGGGACATAATCACCAGTGGTTTGCGGAAACTCCAATGCAGTTGCCTGCGCAGCAGGTGGAAAAAGTTGGCTGGAGTAGTCACGTTGGCAACCACCATGTTGTATTCGGCGCAGCCTTGCAGAAAACGCTCCAGACGCGCACTGCTGTGCTCCGGTCCCTGGCCTTCATAGCCGTGGGGCAACAAAAGCGTCAGGCCGCTCATGCGCTGCCACTTGCTCTGTGCCGAAGAAATGAATTGGTCCAGGATGGTTTGCGCTCCGTTGACAAAATCACCAAACTGCGCTTCCCAGAGGGTTAGCGTATCCGGGCTGGCCAGGCTGTAGCCAAACTCAAAGCCCAGTACACCGAACTCACTGAGCAGCGAATTGTAGATGCGAAATTTTCCCTGCTTGGGATCCAGATCGTCCAGGCGGTTGTATTCTTTGCTGTTTTCCTCGTCATAAAGGGTGGCGTGGCGATGGCTGAACGTGCCGCGTTTGCAATCCTGGCCGCTCATGCGCACATCGTGTCCTTCAACCAGCAGCGTACCGTAGGCCAGCAATTCGGCCAGGGCCCAGTCGGCTTGTTTTTCGGTGGAAAAGAGCTGCTGGGTGCTCTGCAACATTTTGCGAACCTTCGGCAGCACGTGCAGCCCCTCGGGAATGTGGTGGATGCCTTCAAAGACCTTGTCTAACTGCGCTTTGCTGACCGCGGTTTTGGGCTGCGTTTCAAAATCGGCAGCGGTATTGCCTTTGCCCAGCTTTTTCCAGGCCAACTCCGCCCCTTGGTATTCGTAGGCCAGCGGCTTCTGTTTGACCTGATCCAGCCGGGCCTGCAGCGTGTTCCAGAAATCGGTTTGCATCGACTCCGCGAGCTTGCGGTCAGCGATTGCGCCGGTTTGCATCAGGTGTTCAATGTAGCGGTCGCGAGGGTTTGCGTGCTTTTCAATCAGGTTGTACAGGCCCGGTTGAGTAAACTTGGGGTCGTCGCCTTCGTTGTGGCCATGTTTGCGGTAGCAAACCATGTCAACGAACACATTTTTGCGGAATTTTTGCCGAAAAGCCACCGCCATTTCCACGGCGTAGATCACCGCTTCGGCATCGTCGCCGTTCACATGGATGACCGGGGTATGCACGATCCGCGCAACACTGGTGCAATAATCGGACGAACGGGCATCGTCAAAGTTGGTGGTAAACCCAATTTGGTTGTTGATGACAAAGTGAATGCTTCCACCGTTTTGGTAACCGGCCAATTGGCTCATCTGCACCACTTCGTACACCACACCCTGGCCGGCAACGGCGGCGTCGCCATGGATGACAACGGGCAGGACGCGGCTGCGATCCTCGCCGTAGAGCAGGTCGCCCTTCGCCCGACAAAAACCCTGCATGACCGGTGCCACCGCCTCAAGATGCGAGGGGTTGGGACTGAGCTTGAGGTGCACCGTTTTACCCGTTGGGGTGGTTACCTGCGACGAATAGCCGAGGTGGTATTTGACGTCGCCGTCGCCCATGCTCATGTCGGGTACGGAGATGCCTTCAAACTCACTGAACACTTGTTCATAGGTCTTGCCCATGATGTTGACCAGCATGTTCAACCGCCCGCGGTGCGCCATGCCGAACACCACTTCTTCCACGCCAACTTCTGCGGCTTCATTAATGATGGCGTCGAGTGCGGCCACGGTGGTTTCGCCCCCTTCGAGTGAAAAGCGCTTCTGGCCGATGTATTTTTTGCCCAAAAACTCCTCAAAAACAACTGTGTCGTTCAATTTCCGGAGGATGCGCTGCTTCTTTTCAAAGGGCATTTGAATGGTGCGCGAGCCGCCTTCAATTCGATCGCGTATCCATTTTTTCTCTTCCGGGCTCTGGATGTATTCAAACTCGAAACCCAGGGTATGGCAATAGATGTCCTGCAAAAAGGCAATGATTTCGCGCAGGGTGCTGCGTCCAAGGCCCAATTCTGCCGCTGCCTGAAAAGGTTGGTCCAAGTCCGCCTCGGTCAAATCAAAGTCGGCCAGGTCCAGGTGCGCCTTTCGGTCGCGTCGGGGGCGAATGGGGTTGGTCTTGCTCAGCAGGTGCCCTTTGGACCGATAGGCCCAGATGAGCTGCAAAACCTTGAGTTCCTTGGGGGAAAAGGCCTCCGAACCCGGTGCGGCCTTGCCGTCTGGTGCAACAGGCACATCAAAATTGGCCAGGGCAAATTCGAATCCTTCAAAGAACTTTTTCCATTCCCCGTTTATAGAAACCGGGTCTTTCTTGAAATCGCGGTAAAGAGATTCGATGTACGCCGGATCGGCGTTGGCAATGTAGGAAAATGGGTCCATGAAAGTTCCCGCAGCTTTGGGGAGGCGTTTAGGGTCAAAGTTAGCGACCAAGGGCCATTTAGACGGGTGTAGCGGGGCGCTTCCAGCAGCAAAATGTGCCTTTCCGGAGCGATTTTACCCGGAATTTTGTGCTGGAACATCAAAATGCCCTATCTTTGCCGTCCCAACGCCTGGAAATTTGCTCCAGGGCTTGGGTAGCTGCGTATCCCATTGCGTATCTATAAAGGGTTAATTCCGCTTCTGACACCGCATACGTCCAACGTTATCAGTAGGTTATGGCACATCACGCATCCGCAAAGAAACGCATTCGCCAGACGGCCGTTCGCCGCTTGAGAAACCGCTATTACGGCAAAACCACCCGCAACGCTTTGCGGGTGATTCGGACTGCCCCCACCAAAAAGGAGGCCCAAGAGCGTGCCTCTTCGGTCATTTCCATGATCGACCGCCTCGCCAAGCGCGGGGTCATCCACAAAAACAAAGCGAGCAACCTCAAATCCGGTATTGCGCGGCATTTGAATGCCATGCAGGCCTGAGGTATTCGTTCTTTGGTGTCTTGAAAATAAAAAGCGATAGAAAGCGATCTTAACTCGCGGAATGCTGCCCTGATGCAGTTCATTCAAATGCATAAAAGCCGCCCTTTTGGGGCGGCTTTTGCTTTTTTATCCACATGCCCTTGTACCGAAAGGCGATTTTAAGGTAAGACGGGCTGCTGCTGCCATCTTCGCCGTTATGGAAGAAGGATTAGCCATTCGGAGTTGGGCGGAAGAGGATCGTCCCCGGGAGAAGTTATTGTTAAAAGGCCGTCATGAGTTGACCAATGCCGAATTGCTGGCCATTTTGATCGGCTCAGGCAACCGGCAGCACAATGCGGTGGATCTGGCGCGCGTCATCCTGGCCGACCTGGAAAACGATTTGGGTCGCCTGGCCCGGCTTGGACCGGCCGACCTGGCCAAGCACCGCGGCATCGGCGAGGCAAAAGCGGTCAAGATTGTGGCGGCGCTGGAACTGGCGCGCCGGCGGGTTTCCAGCCGCGCCGAAGAGAAGGCGCAGGTGCGTTGCAGCAAAGACCTTGACGCTCAAATTCGCGATGTGCTCGCAGACCGCGACCGCGAAGAGTTTTGGGTATTGTACCTGAACCGCGCCAACCGCATGATCCACCGGGAGCGCATTAGCGTCGGGGGAGTGAGTGGCACCGTGGTGGATGTAAAACTTATTTTTAAAGGAGCGCTGGAGCGGCTGGCCTCATCGTTGGCACTTTGCCACAATCATCCTTCGGGCAACCTAAAACCGAGCGAAGCGGACATAAGCCTGACGCGCAAAGTGATCAAGGCGGGCAGGGTGATGGATGTAGCGGTGTTGGATCACCTTATCATCACCGATAGCGGCTATTTCAGCTTTGCCGATGAGGGGTTGCTAGAGGGGTGATTGCCGTTCGTAAAAACGGACGTTATGCCGCTTATCGAACTACCTGCAACTGGGTGAACTGACGCCCCTGCGCGTTGGACAGGCTTACAAAATAGGCTCCGGTCGAGAGGTCTTTGACCGCGATGGGCAGGGTATGGCGGCCTGCAGCGTAATCGGCAGCACCCAGCAGCCGAATGACCCGCCCAGTGGCATCCATCAATTCAAGGCGCAAGGAGGTAGTGGCTTCGAGGTCAAAGTACAGGAGGCTGCTCTCTGCTGCCGGATTGGGGTAAAGCCCAAAGCGGGTGGTGAGTTGAGGACTTTCAAGACCCACCACTTCGGCGCGGAAAAAGCTGCCTTGCAGAATGGCTTTGGTGGAATTGTCCTGCACAAAAGCGACGACCGCTAATTCTTCGGGATTTACCAGCCCCAAAGGCAGGGGCCAGGTGAGGCTTATCGTTTGGGAAGCCCCTTGGTTAAGGGCAGTAACCGCTGTGCCGAAAGCATCCGGGAGCATTTGACGGACCACTTGGTGGAATTCGTTTTCTGAATTGCCGTTCGGGTCGGGGTTGGGTCCGGGGACATATTCTTCTACAACCACTACATGTGCCGAAACATCGCTGCCCCAATAGGGAGCAAGGCTGGTCAGGTCCACGGTTATGCGGAGTTCTCCGCTGCCGTCCACCGATGCACTGCCCTCTAGTTCAAAAAGGGAGGGGTAATCCGCCCGGTTGCTGATCAGGCCGGTATTCACGTTGCTCAACCCATCAACATCTTGCCCGTCTATCCAGACCCAGGGTGAAAAAACATTGTTGTAGTAAGATACCCGCTCTTGCGACCCTACCGAATAGGCCTGATAAAAAGGATCCGTGCTAGAGGGCCACCATACATGGTAAGAGAGGTAGGTGGCGATGGTGCTGTTTGCCTGCATGGAGGAAACAAATGCTGGATTCTGGCTCCCGCTTGGACCGCTGTTGCTGCTGGTAAAATGTTCAAAGACCACGGTGCGGTCTGTGGTTTGCTCCGAACTCACGATGTAGATGCCTTTAGAGAGCCGATCGTTGGCAGGAGCCTGATCAATGCTGTCGTTTAAGCTGCTGGCCCAAACATTCACGGTTTGTATGCTGGAGCTGGCTGTGCTGTTCCAGTTCACATTGTGCGCAAAGTTGTAAGTTTCTAACGGGGCAATGTTCAGTCCGCTGATGTTCTGAGAAACAGTATCGCTTGTGTTGATGCGATAATTTAGCGTAAGATTTGTTATGGTTTGGCCACCCAGGTTTACAAGTGATCCACTGATCGGACGAGAACCTTCCAGTTCATAAGGGTTGGGAAGGTCGATTGCGGTTACGGAAGCATCGTAGGCAACCGGCTCGATGATTCGGACGTTGTCTACGCCCAAACCGTATAACCAACCGCCGCCATCGTTGTACATAAAGCATAAAGTAACGGATGGCTGGTCTGCGTAGGCACTGAGATCAACAGTTTCCGTGACCCAGTCAGGAGAGCCGCTGAGTTCGCGAAGGGTGGTCCAGGAGGTGCCGCCGTCAAGCGATACTTGAATAGCCGCACTTTCTGTATAGACATAGGTGCCTTTAATAAAGAAAATATCAGCCTGCAAACGGAGGGACGAATAGCTGGTCATGTTCAAACTGGGCATAATTAGACGGTCAGCGCTTTTATTGCTGCAACTGTCTGAAGTGGCATCCCAACAGCCCTCTTTATCGTCATTGGTGGCGGCAAAAAAGGAATGCAGCGGAATGGGGAAAAATTCGGAGCTCAACCCAATGGATGAACCCCACTGGTACCCGTTGCTGGTAGAATCAGCGGTACTTTGAGACCACGAAAAAGGGATGATTGATTCAAAATCGACGTTAAAAAGGGTGGTCTGCGCAGAAAGCACGCCGGGAGTCAACCCAAGCACCAGGGTGAACGGAGTAAGCGCGCATTGGAGCAAGCGGCGCAAACCAACAAGGGAGAGGGTACCAGTCATAGGAGGGAAGGCTAAAAACTGTTCAAACTATAAAAATAGCGCACACGCGCAAGAATGTAGCGTATGGGCTTGAGCAATGTTGATTAAACCGGGAAACATCCGTCCTGCATGGATGTTTCCCCAAACTTGAGGATCCCCTTGGAAACCGGGTTCTTTGCATCCGCTTGCCCACGCTGCGGCTGCTCAGCACCGTCTTGGCAACCCTTGGAAACCGGGTTCTTTGCATCCGCTTGCCCACAGCCATGAATCGCCGTCGCGCTTACCTCGAACTCCACATTGCCGTTCTGCTCTTTGGCTTTACAGCTATCCTGGGCAGGCTGATTACGTTAGAAGAAATCGCGTTGGTTTGGTACCGCATGGGCCTGGCCACGCTAAGCCTTTTGCTGCTTCCCGGGGTATTGCGCAGCGTGCGGAACCTTTCGCCCGGAGAGTGGAAAAGATTGAGCGGCATTGGCGTGTTGGTTGCGCTGCATTGGGTCACGTTTTTTGGGTCAATTAAAGCGTCAAGCGTTTCGGTAACGCTTAGCTGCATGGGCACAATGGCGCTCTTTACGGCTTTTTTGGAGCCCATCTTCTTGCGTCGGGCCTTTCGCGCAGAGGAATTCGCGTTGGGCTTGTTCATCGTTCCGGGCATTTTTCTCATCAGCCGATTTACGGAGCATTCTCAAATTGGCATAGTGCTCGGTATCATCTCCGCCGCCTTGGCCGCGATTTTTGCTATTTTGAACAAGCGGGCTATGGAAAAGCACCAGGCGTTTACGATTACCCTGGTAGAGCTCGGTTCCGGCTGGGCTTTTCTATCCGTTTTATTGCCGTTGTGGATGTTTTGGAATCCGGGAACGGCTTGGTTGCCCGAGCCGATGGATTGGCTGTGGCTCTTTATGCTTGCGCTGGTCTGCACCACATTGGCCTATGTGCTGGCGCTGCGGGCATTGGGGCCCTTGTCGGCCTTTATCAACAGCCTGACCATCAACCTTGAACCTGTGTACGGCATCCTGCTGGCTATGCTCATCTTTCAGGAACACAAAGACTTGAGCCCAGGTTTTTATGTAGGTGCAGCCATGGTGTTGTTGGCGGTTTTTCTTCATCCCTGGTTGTCGGGCTACATGGATAAGACGCGGGGCATACGTCCCTTTTCGCAGTAGAACGCGATGGGTATTTGCCATTGCGGATGAAATCGGCTATACTTGATTACCCATCCCGCTGGTCAAGCTGTCTTTTCATGCTATTTTGATGGGTTCTTTTTATTGCTGATGGTTCTTTGCCCGAAACTATGACGACCTCGGATTCAAGGCCCGAAACCGGCGCGGAACCGGATTTTTTCCAGCAACTGGATCAACCGGCCGTGATCCTGCAGTCGGATGCCACGCTTTTTCGGGCCAATACGGCATTTGAACGACATTTTGGAGCGTGGAGTGTGGGTATGCTCTTTGCCCATGGCATCGACGAGCAGGGTCAGGAAGCCTTGCTTCGCACCATTGTCAGCCTCCGCGATGCCCCAGCCTCCTTTATTCACGCCTTTCATCCGGCAGGCCTGCCAGCCCGGCGATGGTCCTGGCAACTCTGGCGCGAAGCCGATTGGATCTACGGTCGCGCGCGCCCTGCTGGTCAAATGCCCGACGCCGGGCTTATGTTCCAGGCATTGTTTAGCAGCCCGGCCATTGGAATCGCGATCCTGGATGAACACGGCCAATTGGTCGAGGTCAATGAATCGTTCTCTGAGTTGCTGGGTTGTGCCCGCGAAGAGTTGCTGCACACCCGGGGCATGGATTGGGTTCACCGCCCGGATCGGAAAGCGATGAGTGAAAACGGGGAGCTGCTCAAAAGCGGCAAACTCTCGCGCTACCGCCTGACCGTCCGGCTCAAAAAGCGCAACAGCCGCTTGGTTTGGGTCATGCTCACCGTTAACCCCATTCAGCGTATCACAGGGGAGCGCCTCTTTTTAGCCACCACCGAGAACATTGACCAGCGCGTTAAAGCGGAGCGAAAATTGGTGCAGCGCGCCGAGGAACTGGTCCGTTCCAACAAGGACCTGGAGCAGTTTGCCTACATGGCCTCGCACGACCTGCAGCAGCCCCTTCGAACTATTTCCAACTTTGTTCAACTCCTGGACCGCAAATATGCCGGCCAACTGGATGAAGAAGCCCGCGAGTTTATTCGCTACGCGGTGGAAGGGTCTACGCGCATGCAGCGAATGATCCGCGATCTGCTTGCCTATTCGCGGGTGCAGCGTTTAGATTTAGAAATGGAGTATGTAGACTTCAACGATGTGATTGAAGAGGTCAACATTAATTTGCAAGAGGTAGCGCAGGCCAGCACTGCCAATGTGTTGTCGGAGTACCTTCCGGCCCTGAGGGCGAGTCGTCGTCAGATGGTGCAGCTCTTTCAGAACCTGATTGAGAACGCCATCAAGTTCAGCCGCAGCGAGCAGCGGCCGGAAGTCATCATTTCTGCCGATGATGAAGAATCCCGGGTTCGATTTTCTGTGCGCGACAACGGTATCGGCATTGCCGAGGAACACCGCGACCGAATTTTTGCGTTGTTTCAGCGCTTGCACGAGCAGGAATCGGTAGAGGGCACCGGAATTGGCCTGGCTATTTGCCAAAAGATCGTGGAAAACCACGGCGGCAAAATCTGGGTGGAGTCCGAGCCTGGAAAAGGCAGCGTATTTTATTTTACGGTGCGCAAGGCTGGGGCGAAGGTGTAGCCGCAAAAAAAGCGGAGCGCACGGCCGTTCAGAAATTGTTTGGGCAATCCAGCTTTCGGTCTTTTCTGCGGCCCACATACACCAGGCTGAGCTCTACCGCCCCGTATCCGCTGCTGGCCGGGGTTAAGCCTGACGCGTTCAGGTCGTAGCTGAGAATGACTTGCACATCATTGAGCCGGGCACCGGCGTTGACGATGACAGCGTCGCCGTAGCGGTACCAAAGACCGCCGATGATTTGGTTGCCGTCTGCGGTGTAGTCCAGGCCCCAGGAAAAGTTGGCACCACCCGTGATCTGCCGGGCATTTTGTTCGGTGCTGAACTGGACCCTGGGCAAAACAGCCGTGGTGCCGCGCAAACCGAAACGCCCACCCACCGCAAGAACCGGCCTCAAACCCAGCGGCTGCTGCGCATCCAAAAAGCTGATTCGAGGTTGATTCAGGTGGTGCAACGATGCATCAATGTACAAGTAATCGTTCAGACTGGTTCGGGTAAACAAGCTCAAACCAGCCTGGAGGTCCAGGTAACCCTCGCGAAGTCCCGAGAAGCTTTCGCCATTGGGCAAGGTGGGATCAAAGCCCGTTTCGGTCCACTGGTTATTAAAAACCAGGCGGTTGACATCCACCCGTTTGCTGCCCAGCGCGCTGCCAAAACCAGCAGACAACATGGTTTTGCCTCCGCGGGATAACTGCTGGTGGAACGCGGCTTGAAAACCCACTTCAGTGGTGCGCAACCTGCCATCACCTGCCTGATCACCAGTGGCCACCACCCCCAGCCCAAAATGGCTGGCCCCTTTGCGCGGATTGACCGGAAAGGTCATGTCAGTAAAAACCGAAAGGGTCTGAAAGGCAGCGGGCACTGTGCGCCACTGATCGCGGTAGGCGGCACCGATGCGGTAAAAACCGTCAAAGCGACCCGTGGCTGCCGGGTGAAAAACCGGAGCCAGCGCGTATTCCTGAGAGGAATGCAAATCCTGCGATAACACAACAAATGTTGTGCATAACATAAATAATGTTATGGATAAGGTTTTCATCGCAGCAGTGTTACGTTGCCTTGGCGCTCTTCCACGCGGTTGTTCGCAAATCGGACCCGCAGGGTGTAGGCGTAAGCATCCATTTCCTGCGGTTTGCCGCGAAAGGTGCCGTCCCAGCCGTCGAACAAGTCATCGCTTTCGTAGACCATTTCCCCCCAACGGTTAAAAATTCGCAACTGAAAGTCTTCTGCCCCAAAACCCCGCACCAAAAAGCGATCGTTGTTACCATCGCCATTTGGAGTAAACGCGCTGGGCACATCAATCAGGCCGTCAAATTCTATTTCAATCATGCGGCAGTACTGGTCTTCACAACCAAAGCTGTTCCGGGCCGTCAGGCATACCTCAAAACTGCCTGCTGCGGCAAAAATGTGCACTGCATTGACCGCAGCGGTGTTGGTTCCATCGCTGAATTCCCACAAATAACTGGTGGCGAACTCACTGAGGTTATTGAAGGTGACCGGCGTATTAAGGATAGCCGCGAAGGGCTCGTCTGCAAAAAAAGCGATGGGGTCAAGAGGCACGTCCACGTCTGTGCTCACCGTTTCGGAGGCCCCGCAATTTTCTGTAGTCAGGGTTACGGTGTAGGTGCCTGAAGCGCTGTAAACATGGCTGGGGTTCAGTCCTGTGCCGGTGCTTCCATCGCCGAAATCCCAGGTGTAGAACTCCGCATCCGGATAGTCGTTGGTAAAATCTGCGGTAACGGGCACACAACCGGTGTAATCAACTGCAAACCCCGAGCTGAACCCTGCGGCATAAGACAGAACAAAAGTTGTGGTATCCAGTTGGTTGCAACTCAGCGAATCGCGGACAATCAATTGCACCGTGTAAGTTCCAGGCGTGGTATAAACATGGGTAAAGGTGCCTGGATCAGTCAGCACAGTGCCATCGCCCAAAATCCAGGTGTACTGAGTACTGCTGCCCAAGGTCTGGCTGCTGTCAGCGAAAGTGGCCCAAAGGGTATCGCAGTTGGTGAACTCCGTCACGGAAAAAGCTGCGATGATGCTATCTAATCCGGCGATAATTGTCAGGTAGGACGTGTCGGCAAGGTTGCAACTGTTGGTATCCGAGGCAATCAATTGCACGGTGTAAATGCCCACATCCACAAAGGTGTGCGTAGGCTCAAAAGCGGTGGACGTCTCGCCGTCGCCGAAGATCCAGAGGTAGTCCACAGCCCCGATGCTGGTGTTGTCGAAATTGATGGTAAACGGAGCACAACCGATCAGGTCAGGCTCTGCATCGGAAATGGCCAAAACGCCGGTTAAGTCAAAGCGGAACTTGAGTGTTCCCAGGTTGCAATTGGTGCTGGCATTGGTTTCTGACCAGGCTCCCGGCGTTGTGGGGAAAGCATCCAGGCCCCCGCAACCCGCGCACACAGCCTGGTAAATAACCCCCTGCTCGTCGAATCGGCTGGTGCCGCCGTCCACATGCTCGCGCGACACAACGCCGGATACCACCCCTCCACCAAAATAAGAGGCGTACAACAGGCTGATCCCGTTTTTGGCCAAGACAAAAAAGTAGAAGTCGCTGCCGTCGGTGGTGGTCTGAAAAGCATCGGCACTTAAAGGCAGGCCCGTCATGCTGCCCACTGACGGATTAAAGCCGGTGTTCACCAGGCCGCCCCAACCGCTGACGTACACATGTTCGCAGACATCCACCAGCAAGGCCGTGGGCGAAATGTTGACGGCGCTGGAGCCGGTGCCGAACACGGTGGAATAGACTGTTGCACTCAGCAGCGGATTGAGCTTGTGAATAAACTGCGAGCTGCCCGGATTGGAGTACACGCCGGCAGAAACCGGATAAGCCCCGCGGCTCTGACCCATCACATACACTTCGCCGTCGTCATCGCGATCCACAAAGTAAGCCTGGTCGTATGCGGTAGTGCCCAGGTAGGTTCCAGCCAGCGATGTGCTGGCCGTGCCGTCAAAGCGCATGACCCAGCCATCGGCCACGCCCCCCCGAAAAGTAGGGTGCAGTGAACCGGCCGTCGTGGGAAAATTGGTGCTTTTGGTGCCGCCACAAGCCAGCAACTCGCCGCTTGCCTCGTGAATCTTGACTGAATAGGCCCCATCAGCCAGCGTTCCGCCGATGTAGGTAGACCAGAGCAAACTGCCCAGGTCTGGATTCAGGTGAAACAGCACCCCATCCTGATTGCCCGAAAGTGCGGTTTGAAAAGCCCCGGTACTGGTGGGAAAATTGGAGGAATAGGTGGACGAAGCCACGATCGGCCCCCCGTCCGGACCCAGAATGATCTCGCCGCGGGCGTGGTCGCCGTAGTTGTAGTGCAGGTCTGCGGCAACATTCAGCCCATCGTTTCCGGTGCCCCCGATAAACGTGCTGGCCACCAGTGTGCTGCCATCAGCCGAGATTCGCGATACGTAAATGTCGGAACCCCCTGTAAAGTCCACGGAGGTGGCCGAAACAAAGGCCCCGCCGTTAAAAGACGGATCGTAGCAACCCGCTGTCGTGGGAAAATTAGACGATCCGGTGCTGCCGTACACGAACAATTCCCCGGAAGCATTGACAATCAGGCTCTGCGGAAACTCATTGGCGCTGCCGCCCAGGTAGCTGGACCAAATCTGCGCACCGCCATCAGGGCTGTACTTGGTCAGGGCGATGTCGCAGCCCAGGAAACCGCCGCCACCGCCATAGGTGGTTTGGAACGCGCCCAGCGTAACAGGATACCCGATGCCGAACGCGATGCCCCCCCCGTAGAGGTGGCCATCGGCGTCGTAGGTGGCCGTGTAGCCCCAATTGTCGCTGGTGGACCCCGAAAATGTGGCGAACACCAACACCGGGTCAATGATTAGCGCATAGCGGGTGTCGTAGCGCTCGGGAAAGGCAAACCCCACGCCGCCGCCGCGGGCTTCAAACGCGCAGGGCACCGGAACGTGGCGTCCGTTGATGTCCTGATAGGCCACGGGCTCGGCTTCTTCCAGCACGCCGTTACTGTGCCGTAGCAACAGCCGACCGTCGTGCAAGGTGGCCGAAACCAACCCTTCGTAGGTCATCAGGATGCGGTCGGGTCGTGCGCCCGGCTTGACGACAAAGTCGTACTTGAGCGCGCCGTCGCTGGCGTAGAGCAGCAGGTCGGTGCCGGGGTAGAGCCCGGGCATGCGCAGGGCGCTGTATTCGGGTACATGGCCCTTCCACCGCGAAGGATCATTGCCGAAAAAATAGTTGCGGTAATGCGCCTCAGGGGCCGCAGATGGTTCTGGCCGGAGGGGGGCCGCGCCGCTGAAGCGGGTGCGGAACGCATGCCCGGCCACGCGGAAGCCGCCGGGGGGTGGAGGCACGCCGCTTTTCTTGCTTTCTTCTACAGCCTCCAGGTCTTCACCATTCAAAAAGGACCAGGTCAGCCCGTCAGGCTCCACAAAAAGGGCACCATCAGGCAGGTCTGCGCGAAATTGGAAAGGGGCTGTCCACTGGCCTAGATTGGCCACAAAGCGCGGGCCCGGGGGGGAGGGGGCAGCGGCAACAGCCGGTACTTGGGAGGGGGGAGCGGGGATTGCAGTGAAGGCGAGAGCAGCGCCAGCAAGCATTGGTGCCGAAGCCTGCTGCCCCGAAACGGCGAACGCGCCAAACGCAAGCAAAGGCGCCAACGCAAACAGCCGCAAAGGCGCCAGCGCAAACAGCCGCAATCCCGCCAGCGCAAACAGCCGCAATCCCGCCAGCGCGGTCGCCAGCGTGAAATGGGCCCTTCCCCAGAAAGATGAGGAAGTAGTGAATATCATAAATCGAAAAGAAGCCATAAGGTGGATTCTTTAAAATTAAGATGTTCGCGCCAAACCATCCCCATCAAGAGTATGCAAAGTGTACACTTCGCGTTGCGGGTTCCGGGGGCTATTTTAGCCGACATGGAACACCGTCCTTATGTAGCGGCCTCGGAGATTATGCCCGAGTTGTCGGTTCGGGCTATTGTGCTGGGCGTAGTGCTGAGCATCGTGTTGTCAGCAGCAAACGCGTATTTGGGGCTGTTCGCAGGCATGACCGTTTCGGCGTCCATTCCGGCAGCCGTGATGTCCATGGGCATTTTGAGGCTGCTGCGAAACGGCACCATTCTGGAAAACAACGCCGTTCAAACAGCCGCTTCCGCCGGCGAATCGCTGGCAGCCGGGGTCATTTTTACGCTACCGGCGCTGGTCCTGATGGGCTACTGGGAGAATTTTCACTACCTGGAAACGGTTTTCATTTCGCTGTGCGGCGGGGTGCTGGGCGTGCTGTTCACCATTCCGCTGCGCCGGGCGCTGATTGTTCGCCAGGCCCTGCAATTCCCGGAGGGCATTGCCACCGCTGAAGTGCTGAAATCAGGTGCGGAAGGGGGTAAGTCGGTGGTCTTTCTGGTTTGGTCGGCGTTGGCGGGGGCTGCGGTCAAGTTCACGGAGGCCGGGCTTGGGCTTTGGGGGGGCGTGCTCGAAAAAGCCACTTGGGTCCAGGGCGGGCGCAGCCTGTTGTTTTTTGGCATGAACCTTTCGCCTGCTTTGATTGCGGTGGGCTACATCGTTGGGCTGCGCATTGCCGCGCTGGTGTTTGCCGGAGGGGTGATCACATGGTGGATTGCCATGCCGGTTTACCTCAACCTGCACGGTGCGGAGAACCTGATGGGCGAATTGGGTTTGGCGTCAGACGCGAGTCCGGCGGAACTGGCTGGCGAGTTGTGGAGCAAGCGCTTGCGCTACCTCGGGGTCGGCACGATGGTGGTGGGCGGACTTTGGGCGGTAATTTCCATCCGTTCCGCATTGGCTATGGCCGTAAGAGAAGGTATGGCAGCGTTTAAAAAAGGTGCAAGTCAATTGAACGTACTCAGAACCGATTTGGACGTGCCCATGAGCTGGGTGTTGATCGGCATTGGAGTGCTGGTGGTGCCTATTTTCATGATTTACCAGGCAGAAATTGGGCAAACCGGTATTTCGCTTTTCATGACGTTGGTTATGGTCTTTGCCGGCTTCTTGTTTTCGGCAGTGGCCGGTTACATGGCCGGATTAGTGGGCAGTTCCAATAACCCTATTTCGGGCGTAACTATTGCTACGATTCTATCGGCTTCGCTCATGTTGCTGGTTTTGTTGGGCACCGCCAGCGATCCGGCCAAGGGCGCCGCTGCAGCCATTTTAATTGGGGCGGTGGTCTGTTGTGCCGCAGCTATTGCCGGCGACAACATGCAGGACCTCAAATCGGGGTACTTGCTGGGAGCTACTCCTCGAAACCAGCAAATCATGCAGATTTTGGGCGTGGTGTCTGCGGCACTCGTGCTGCCTGCTGTGTTAAACCTGCTTCACGGAACGTATGGCATCGGCAGCGAGGCACTCAGCGCACCGCAAGCGGGGCTTATGGCTTCGGTGGCGGGGGGGGTGTTTAATCGGAACCTGCCCTGGGGGCTGGTCGGCGCAGGTGCAGGCATTGCGGCGCTCATCATTTTGGCTGACGAAATCCAGCGCAGGCGCGGGTCTTCGTTCCGCATTCCGGTGCTGGCCGTGGGGGTAGGGCTTTACCTGCCATTTGAACTGGACAGCGCCATCATGTTCGGGGGGCTGATTGCATGGGCCGTAAGCCGGGGGTTAAACCTTAAGGGCCTCAACCACAAGCATGCGGAATCTGTTCGCGGTGCGGCAGAGCGCACCGGCTTGCTGATTGCTGCCGGATTGATTACGGGCGAAGCGCTGTTGGGCATCGGGCTGGCCCTTCCCATAGCTGCCACTGGCAACCGTGATTTGTACCCCTTGCTGAACATAACGGCCAACAGTTGGATTGGCCTTGGCGTGATTTGTATCATAGCTTATGTTATGTATAGCCAATCGCTGAAAGCGGCGAGCAAACAGCGGTCGGAGTTGTCTTAAACATCTTAATGTCCGACGTTCCAGACGCCACCCACCCGCCTTCGCGCAAAATGCGCATGCCGCGCGGCTTGCCTTACATCGTGGTCAACGAAGCCGCGGAGCGCTACTCGTTCTACGGCATGCGGAGCATCCTGACGGTCTTTATGACCAAGTATTTGCTGGACAGCTCCGGGCAGGCTGATCCCATGACGGAATCAGAAGCCAAAATCTGGTACCACACCTTTATCATGGGGGTGTATTTTCTGCCCATCATCGGCGCGCTGTTGGCGGACATTTTCCTGGGCAAGTACAAGACCATCATGGCGCTGTCGCTGGTGTACTGCCTGGGCCACCTGGTGTTGGCACTTGACCACACCCGCCTGGGACTCTCCGGGGGTTTGGCCCTGATCGCCATCGGGGCGGGGGGCATCAAGCCCTGTGTTTCCGCACATTTGGGCGATCAGTTTAGCCGGGGAAACAGCCACTTGCTGGACAAGGCCTACGCCTGGTTTTACTTTTCCATCAATGTGGGTGCGGTGCTTTCCACGTTGGCCGGAGAGTGGCTCTTGCGAGATTTCGGGCCCCACGTAGCGTTTGGTGTGCCCGGTGGACTTATGTTGTTGGCCACAGCGGTCTTTTACTACGGTCGTACGGAGTACCGCAGCATTGCCCCGTCAGGATGGCCGGTTTTTAAACAAACCCTGTTTGCGGGCGAAACGCGTCGTGCCATTCTGCGGCTGCTGCCGGTCTTTGCGCTGGTGGCCGTTTTTTGGTCGCTTTATGACCAGACGGGCAGTTCCTGGGTGCTTCAAGCCCAAAGTGATTTGATGGACAAGCGCGTCAGGCTGTTTGGCTGGTCGGTGACGCTGTTGCCATCGCAAATTCAAGCGGTCAATGCCGCGCTGATTTTGCTGTTCGTGCCCTTGTTCAGCGCCGTATTGTATCCTATGTCGGCGCGTTATGGTATTGCTTCTACGGCGCTGCGAAAGATAGGCTTAGGTATGTTTTTGGCAGCCTTGTCTTTTGCTATCATTGCCACTTTGGAACTGCGAATTTTCAACGGCCAGTCAGCTTCGGTGAGCGGCCAACTTTGGGCTTATGTGGCCATGACCGCGGCCGAAGTGCTCATTTCTATGACCTGTTTGGAATTCGCGTATACGCAGGCGCCAAATCCAGCCAAATCGCTGGTGATGGGGCTGTATTTTCTGTCGCTGTCCGCCGGCAATTTTCTGGCCGTTGAGGTCAATCGCTTCATCCGCGCAGACTTTCCTATCGCGGCGGTTGTGGCTGCTGTGGCAACGGACACCGGCCAAGGGCTCCCGCAACCCGCAGCAAATGCCGATGCCAACTTCGCCCCGCTCAGGCTCCGCTCTGTCCGCTCAATCAGCGAAAGCGATAAGGCACCAGACCTCATCAACGGAAGAAAAATTATGTTCAGCGGCGACTGCGGTTTGGAGCGTCTGGTGCCCGCTAAAGACGGCGAGCCCGCCGATACGGTCCGGTTGCAGGGCACCTTTTTGCTGGCAGCCATCAATCCCGGGGCGCAAAGTTTCGGGCTTTTGGACGCGGCCACCCGACAGCCCTTGTTGCTTCGCGGAACCTATTCCCCCGGCCCAGACCACGCAGTGCACACTGACCGTCTGGTAGGAGCGGAGTATTTTTGGTTTTTCTGCGGGCTGATGGGCCTGGCGGCACTGGTTTTTGTACCGGTAGCCAAGCGCTACTCTGGCGAGCGCTACCTCCAGGACGAAGCTACCTCCAAGCACTAGCACGCAAAGCGGGCTGTAACGAATCAAGCACATGGGCAAACGACTGGCAAAAAAAGTGATGGTGATTGGCTGGGACGCGGCTGATTGGAAAGTGATCCATCCGCTGCTGGATGCCGGCCTGATGCCCACCCTGGAAAAGCTCATCAACCAGGGCACCATGGGCAACCTCGCCACGCTTGACCCGCCCCTTTCGCCCATGCTTTGGACCTCCATTGCCACGGGAAAACGCCCCTACAAACACGGCATTTTGGGCTTCACGGAGCCAGATCCCGGGGGAAAGGGCATTCGTCCGGTGTACAACACCGGGCGCAAAGTCAAGGCCATCTGGAACATTTTGACCCAGCACAACCTTCGTACCCACGTCATCGGCTGGTGGCCGAGCCACCCGGCAGAGCCCATTAACGGTGTGGCTATCTCTAATTTTTACCAAAAGACGCGCAGCCCCATCGACAAACCCTGGACGATGATGCCAGGCACGGTGCATCCGCCGGAAATGGCGGATTTGATGGCCAATCTTCGCGTGCATTCCGGAGAAATTACGCAGCAGCACCTTTTGCCTTTTGTGCCGGATGCGGCCAAAGTGGACCAAGGCAAGGACCGCCGTCTGGCTGCCCTGACCAAAATTCTGGCCGACGCGGCTTCCATACAGTCTGCGGCCACCTACCTGGCCGAGCAGCAGGATTGGGATTTTCTGGCGGTGTACTTTGATGCCATCGACCACTTTTGCCACGGGTTCATGAAATTTCACCCGCCGCAAATGCCCGGTGTGCCCAACGAAATGTTTGCCTTGTACAAAGATGTCGTGAGCAGCGCCTACCGCTTCCACGACATGATGTTGGAGCGTTTGTTGGAATTGGCTGGTCCCGACACGACCGTTATGCTCATTTCCGATCACGGGTTCCACCCGGATCACCTGCGGCCCAAAAGCCTGCCCAAAGAGCCGGCAGCGCCCGCGCTGGAGCACAGTCCCTATGGCATTTTTGTGCTCAAAGGGCCGGGAATTAGAAAAGACGAGCGCATCTACGGGGCCAGTGTGCTGGATGTCACCCCCACGCTGTTGACCCTCTTCGGGCTTCCCGTGGCCAGCGACATGGACGGCAAGGTCATCGTCAACGCCTTTGAAGAAGAACAAACCCTGGAAGTCATTGCCAGTTGGGAAACAATACCCGGTGCCTGTGGCATGCATCCACCTGATTTACAGCAAGATGCGTATGCCGATCAGGAGGCCATGGAACAGTTGATCGAGCTGGGTTATGTGGAGCGGCCCGATGAAAACGTGGAAAAGGCCATTCGCAATACGCTGAATGAAAACGACTATTACCTGGCCCGGGCTTACATAGATGGCCGTTTGGTGGGCGAAGCGATCCCTATTTTGGAGCGCTTGTTTCGCGAAAACCCCGATCAAACCCGATACGGCATGCGCCTGGCGCGCTGCTACCAAAGTGCCGGCAAAATTTCAGAATGCCGCGGCGTTGTGGAAACAATCAAGGCGGCCAGCGAAAAGCTCACCCCGGGACTGCGCATCCTGGAAGGCTCGCTATTGCTCAGCGAAAACAAGCCCAAAAAGGCGCTCGAGGAATTTCTGGCCGCGGAGGAGGCTGCCCCGCAAATGCCCAAGCTCAACCTGCAAATTGGGCGCGGCTACACGATGCTGCGGCAGTGGGAAGACGCCACCCGGGCTTTCCAAAAGGAACTTGCCTTGGACCCGGAAAGTGCGGCTTCGTGGCACGGGTTGGGGCTGGCTCAGCTTCGCGCTGGTTTTCCGGAACAGGCCGTTGAGTCACTGTTGCAATCCGTTGGGTTGATTTACCATTTCCCCTTTGCCCATCATCATTTGGGCGAAGCGCTTCATGCTTTGGGCGAGTACGAGCGCTCCGTCGAAGCATTTGAGGTGGCCCTGCACATGGCACCGGGCTTAAACCGTTCCCGGCAGTGGCTGGAGCGCCTCTACCGCGACCATTTGGACCAGCCCGGGAAGGCAGCCGCGGTTTCGGGCGCCATTGTCGAGAATGTTCAGGGCGTGATCACGGTGGTGTCCGGTTTGCCGCGCTCGGGTACTTCTATGATGATGCAGATGCTGGGGGAGGGGGGAATGTCCCTTTTCACGGATGAGGTTCGGGCAGCTGACCAAAGCAATCCCCGGGGCTACTACGAGCACGAAGCCGTAAAGGCGCTGATGCGCAACAAGGAGTTCCTGCACCAGGCGCAGGGCAAGGCGGTCAAGGTCATTTCTCAGCTTTTGGAACATTTGCCGGCCCGATACGCCTACCGTGTCATATTCATGGAACGCGAACTCAATGAGATCCTGCATTCTCAACACGCCATGTTGCTCCGGCAGGGAAAGGCCAAAGAAGAGGCTATGCCGCTGCGGCTGGTCAGTTCCTTTCAGCAAAGCTTAGAGAAGACCCGAAAATGGCTCCCTCTCCAGAAAAATATTGAGGTATTGTATGTCAGTCACGCAAATGTAGTGGCTGATCCGTTGACGCAGGCTGCCAGCATTCGCGATTTTCTTAAGCAACCGCTTGATATTCAAGCAATGACGGCTGTTGTGGAACCTTCTCTGCACCGGCAGAAAAGCAGCATTTAGCCAGTTAACAGACTGCCTTCCCCCCTTTGTGGACGAGGATTCAGCGTTATTAAGAGTAAATTTTATTTTAAATTATTTTTTAATATAAATATCTAATACCACAAGTCCATAAAATGACTTTTGTTATTGACTTATTGTTTGGCAAATTCCAATCCTATGTATATCTTGTGCACGCTTACTCATTGCTTAGCATATCTTTATTAAAGATTTCTATAAATCTTCCTCACATTCATAGCGCCACCACACAAAAATCAAAGGACTACCTTACTCATAACCCATTTTTTCATTAACCTTCGGCAAAGGCCGAAACACTATCAGGACATGGCTAGATTATCAAGACAAGATTGGTTGAATGCCGGACTCGCCGAATTGGCTGAGGGCGGCGTAGAGGGCATCAAGATTGATCGCCTCTGCAAGCGCCTTAACATTTCCATTGGCTCCTTTTACCATCACTTCGTCAATATTGACGATTATATGGAGAAACTCGCCGAAGCCTGGGAAGCGTTGATGCTGCAACATTTAGCAGAATCCCTGGACCGCGACGCTCCGCCGGAAGAGCGGCTCCGAACGTTCCACGATCGCATCTTGGATTTGACGCCCCGTTTGGAGGTGGTGGTCCGCGCTTGGTCGTTCAGCAATGAATACACCGCCAAGATTGTGGACAAGATGGACAAGAAGCGCATGCGCATGATTACCACTCAGTTCATGGAACTCGGTTTCAAAAACGAGGATGCCAAATTGTTGGCCGAAGTGGAGTATGCCACCTATTTAGGAGTGCTAAACGTTTGCGCCAACCGCAACAAACAGAGCGCTCGCAAGCTGTACCACCTGGTTTCGGGTATGATCAAGGGCAAGCGCGACAAAGTCGCTCAGTTAGCAGCGATGTAACTACTGCCCACCCGACCAGCTCTTAAACCACCCAGCCGTGAGGCTAGGTGGCTTTTTTTTATGTGAATTAAATTATTGTTTATTTTACCAAACAACCGTTTGGTAAAATCCGTAGAGTTCTTGTAGATTTGACAACAAGGGCATGAGAAGAGTCGTCTGATGGCGGCCAGTGGCGGCTGACCGCTCCCCCGCGACCTAGCGGTCAGGAACGACCCGCCCCCTTCTACCCGATTTTGAAGGCGGATTTCCCGCACGTTTCACCCCATGGCTAGAAAAAAAGTCAACCGAGAATTCATCATCCGGGAAGCCCTGCACCTGTTTCGAGACAGGGGTTATCACGCCACGTCCATGGCTGATATCGGGGTGGCCTGCGGACTGCTGAAAGGCAGCATCTACCATTACTTTCCCAGCAAGGAGATGCTCATGAAGGAAGTGATTGTGTACCTGCACGACTACTACAAACACAACGCCTTTCGGCATGCGTACGATGAAAACCTTGGAGCCCGCCAGAAATTGAGCATGCTCAGCAAGTTTTACCAAGAGTTATTTTATGGCCAGGAAGGCGGTTGCCTAATGGCCAATATCGCCATGGAGACCAACAGTGTGGTGCCCGAGTTCAGCCCGTTAATCAGCGCGTTCTTTCAGGAGTGGATAGACGCCATGGCGCACATTTACCGCCAGGAATTGCCCGTGGAAGACGCGGAAGCCCTGGCTCGGGAAACGGTGGCTGCGGTTGAAGGCGCTACGATGCTGATGCGCATTTTCAACGACCGCACCTACCTGCAAAAGTCATTGGACCAAATTGGTGAAAAGTTTGAAAAACTCAGCAAAAGCCTGGTTCCCGTCAAAAGTTAACCAAACGCAAGTTTGGGTAAATAATAACTAGTTCCCCCACACCCAATCGAAGTAACCCAAGTTCAAGTTATGGAAGCTGTACTGGAGCCCAAAATCAAAGCCGCAGGAACCAAAGTCCTAAACCGGCACATCAAGAAAGTCGCGATACTCGGTTCCGGGGTCATGGGTTCCCGGATCGCCTGCCATTTTGCCAACATCGGTTGCGAGGTGGTCCTGCTTGACATCGTACCTGGCAACCTGAGCGACGCAGAGAAGGGGCAAAAGGCCGCCCGGAACCGCATTGTGGACGCCGCTCTGGCCGCTACCCTGAAGTCAAATCCCGCCTCACTGTACGATGCGGCCATGGTTTCCCGCATCCGCACCGGCAATTTTGACGACAACATGGCCCTCATCGCCGATGCAGACTGGGTGCTGGAAGCCGTGGTAGAGAACCTCGGCATCAAGAAAGTGGTTTTCGAAAAGGCAGAAGCGCACCGCAAGCCCGGAACCGTCATTTCGTCCAATACCTCCGGCATCCCCATTCACCAGATGCTGGAAGGCCGCTCCGCCGATTTCCGCAAGCATTTTGTTGGAACACACTTTTTCAATCCCCCGCGCTACATGCGGTTGTTGGAAATCATTCCGACAGCCGAAACCGATCCCGCGCTGGTCAGCTTTTTGATGCACTATGGCAGCCTTCAGTTGGGCAAGACCACGGTGCTCTGCAAGGACACTCCGGCCTTCATCGCCAACCGCATCGGCGTGTTCAGCATGATGACCATCATTGGGTTAATGAACGAAATGGGGATGACCATCGAAGAAGTGGACGCTTTGACCGGACCCATTTCGGGCCGTCCAAACTCTGCCACCTTCCGAACTGCCGACGTTGTAGGCCTCGACACCTTTATCAAGGTAGCGGACAACCTGTACAACGATTGTCCCGCAGACGAAAGCCGCGACACGTTTATCCTTCCGGCCTTTGTGCGCAGCATGGCCACCAACAATTGGTTGGGCGACAAAACCGGCCAGGGCTTTTACAAGAAAACCAAAGGTGCTGATGGCAGCAGAGTCATTCTTGCCCTGGACCTTAACACGCTGGAATACCGCGAATCCACCAAGCCCCGCTTCGATGCCATTAAGGCTGCCAAACCGGTGGATGATTTGCGCAAACGTCTCCGGATCCTGCACCGCGCAGAAGACAAGGCCGGTGATTTTTACCGCCAGGCCAGCTACCGGATCAGCTGCTACGTGAGCAACCGCATTCCGGAAGTTGCCGAAGAGCTATACAAAATTGACGATGCCCTTCGCGCTGGATTTGCCTGGGAAATCGGGCCCTTTGACGCCTGGGATGCTTTGGGTGTGCGCGAAACAGTTGAAAAGATGACGGCTGCCGGCTCTGCACCGGCCGCATGGGTCAACGAAATGCTCACCGCCGGTCACGAAAGCTTCTACAAAGCCGAAGGGGGCAAGCGCCTGTATTATTCCATTCCCGATAAATCCTACAAGCCGGTCCCAGGAACCGAAGGTTTTATTATCCTGGACAACTACCGCTCGGCCAGCCCGGTGTGGTCTAACAGCGGCGCCACCTTGCACGATATTGGTGACGGCGTGGTTTGTTTGGAGTTCCATACCAAAATGAATGCTATTGGCGCCGAAGTACTGGAAGGCATCAACAAGAGCATTCAACTGGCTGAAGAAAACTACCGCGGTCTTGTTATCGGCAATGACGCCTCCACCTTTTCGGCAGGCGCCAACCTGATGATGATGCTGATGCTGGCCATGGAACAGGAGTTCGACGAGCTGAACATGGCCATTAGTATGTTCCAAAACACCGTAGCGCGGGCGCGATTCAGCTCCATTCCGGTGGTTGTGGCCCCGCATGGGCTTACCCTTGGTGGCGGTTGCGAACTGAGCATGCACGCCGATACGGTGGTCGCTGCCGCGGAGACGTACATCGGATTGGTCGAAGTGGGCGCGGGCCTTATCCCGGCTGGTGGCGGCACCAAAGAGTTCGCACTCCGCGCTGCCGACGCTTACCGCGAAGGCGACGTGGAACTCAACGTGTTGCAGGAATACCTGCTCACCATTGCTCAGGCCAAAGTAGCTACCTCGGCTTACGAAGCTTACAATCTGGGCATCTTCCGCCGCAACCGCGATAAGGTTGTAGTAAACCAGGACCGCCTGCTCGCCGTTGCCAAAGAAGAAGTACTGGCGCTGGACCGCGCCGGATATGTGAAACCGACGCCACGCACGGACATCAAAGTTCTGGGCCGCTCCGCACTGGGATCCTTTAATGTGGCCATCGATTCTATGATGCGCGCCTCTTACATCAGTGCGCACGATGCTCTGATCACCCGCAAATTGGCCTATGTCATTTGTGGTGGCGACCTGACCAGCCCGCAACTCGTTTCCGAACAGTACCTGCTAGACCTTGAGCGCGAGGCATTTCTGAGCCTGCTCGGCGAAAAGAAAACCCTGGAGCGCGTTCAACACATTCTGCAAACCGGCAAACCCCTTAGAAACTGAACAAGCTGTAATTAAGCAAACTGAAATATATTTTATGAACATGCAAGAAGCATACATTGTAGCCGGGTTCCGCAGCGCGGTGACCAAGGCTAAAAAGGGTGGATTTCGGTTTGTTCGTCCCGACGACCTGGCCGTGGACGTCATTAACCACCTCATGAATTCCGTGCCGTCGTTTGACCGCAGTTTGGTCGAGGACGTTATAGTAGGAAATGCTATCCCGGAAGCGGAGCAAGGCATGCAAATTGGTCGTATGATTTCTGTTCGAGTGCTTCCCCGCACCACAGCAGGCGTTACGGTCAACCGCTATTGCGCGTCGGGGGTTGAAACCATAGCTATGGCTACGGCCAAGATTCGCGCCGGCATGGCCGACTGCATCGTGGCAGGTGGGGTAGAATCCATGAGCCTGGTGCCGATGGTGGGTTACAAACCCACGCTGAACTACACCGTCAGTGTGGAGCATCCGGATTATTACAGTTCCATGGGCTTGACCGCGGAATCCGTCGCCAAAGAATTCAACATCTCGCGCGAAGACCAGGACCAATTCGCCCTGAATTCTCACCTCAAAGCAGTGGCGGCTATTCAGGCGGGCCATTTCCGCGGGGGAATTGCCCCGGTTCAGGTCACAGAAGTGTTCGTGAACGCTGCCGGCAAGCGCGAGGAGCGCAAAACCGTTGTTGATACCGACGAAGGTCCACGCGCCGACACCAACATTGACAGCCTGGCCAAACTGCGGCCTGTTTTTGCTGCCAACGGCTCGGTTACAGCCGGCAACAGCTCGCAAACCTCCGATGGCGCAGCGTTTGTGCTGGTCTGCTCGGAGCGTATGGTCCGCGAGCACAATCTGACGCCGATTGCCCGCATGGTTACCTGCACCACCGTTGGCGTGGAGCCGCGCATCATGGGCATTGGCCCGGTGGCCGCAGTGCCCAAAGCGCTGAAGCTCGCGGGTCTCAATCTGCAGGACATTGACCTGTTTGAACTCAACGAAGCGTTTGCTTCGCAGTCGCTCGCTGTGATTCGCGAATTGGGCTTAAACCCGGATCGCATCAACATCAACGGCGGCGCTATTGCACTCGGCCACCCGCTGGGGTGTTCGGGCACTAAGCTCACCGTGCAACTCCTCGGCGACCTTAAACGTACCGGAGGTAAGTACGGCATGGTCACTGCCTGTGTGGGCGGTGGACAAGGCGTAGCCGGTATCTACGAAAACCTCAATTGATTTCTTTCCCCTCTCCTTGACTTTTTCTTAAAAGACTTCCATGGCAACGCTCACAGAGAACCAGCAAGTGCTTAAAGGCGGCGCGTTTATCATCCAGAACAGTCTGGCTGAAGAAACCTACACCCCTGCCGACATTACCGAAGAACAAGCTATGTTTCGCGACTCCTGCCGGGAGTTTGTGGACAAGCGCGTGCTCCCCCAAGTAGATGCTATCGATAACAAAGGTTATTCTATTGTTGTCGGCTTACTTGAAGAAGCTGGCGAGCTGGGCCTATTGGGTGCCACCTTACCTGAAGCCTACGGGGGAATGGGGGTCAATTTCAACACAGAGACCCTGCTGAGCGAAGAGATCGGTAAAAGCTATTCCTTCGGTGTGGCCGTTGCGGCGCATACCGGTATTGGCACACTGCCGGTGCTGTACTTTGGCACAGAAGCCCAAAAGGCCAAGTACCTTCCCGGTATGGCCTCTGGCAAACTCAAGGCCTCTTATTGCCTTACGGAGCCCGGCTCAGGCTCTGATGCACTGGCCGCCAAGACCCGTGCTGACCTGAACGCTGAAGGCACGCACTACCTGCTCAACGGGCAGAAAATGTGGATCACCAACTCCGGTTTTGCCGACTTGTTTATTGTCTTTGCCAAAATTGACGGCGACAAGTTCACCGGCTTCATTGTTGATGGCGGCACACCAGGCATCACCCTGGGGGCCGAAGAAGACAAAATGGGCATCAAAGGATCGTCCACGCGCCAAGTGTTTTTCGAGAACGCCGCAGTGCCGGTGGAAAATGTATTGGGTGATATCGGACAGGGGCATAAGATCGCCTTTAACGTGCTCAACATAGGGCGTTACAAGCTGTGCGCTATGGTAACCGGCGGCTCCAAGGCTGCTTGCACGGCTGCTATTCGCTACGCCAACGAGCGCTACCAGTTCGGAGTACCCATTGCCAGTTTCGGCGCGATGCGCCACAAAATGGCTGAAATGGCTTGCCGGATTTACGCGTCGGAGTCGGCTACCTTCCGGACTTCCGGACTGATCAATCAAATGATTTCGGCGCTGGAAGAAACCGGAAAACCCCGTTACCTGGCAAAATTGGAAGCTGCTGAAGAGTACAGCATAGAATGTGCTATGCTCAAGGTTTTTGGCTCAGAAGTGCTCGATTACGTGGTAGACGAAGCAGTTCAGATTTACGGGGGAATGGGTTTTTCGGAAGAAAGCCCGGTAGCCCGCGCTTACCGCGACGCCCGCATCAACCGCATTTTTGAAGGCACAAACGAAATCAATCGCTTGCTGTCTGTGGGCATGTTGCTCAAAAAGGCCACGAAGGGCCAGCTCAATCTGCTTGGTGCGGCAACGGCCGTTCAGCAGGAATTGATGGGCATGCCCGACATGAGCAGCCCTGAAGGCATTCTGGGTGTCGAGAAACGCACGGTCGAGCATGCCAAGAAGGCGGTGTTGATGGTGGCGGGAGCTGCAGCCCAAAAATTCATGGCCAAATTGGACAAGGAGCAGGAGATCATGATGAACCTGGCCGACATGCTCATGGAAGTCTATGTCTGTGAAAGCACGGTGCTGCGAACGGAGAAGCTCATTATGGCGAAGGGCGAAGCCGCTTGCAGCGACCAGATTGACATGACGCGGGTTTACCTGGAAGAAGCCAGTTACCGCATCCACCAGGCCGGGAAGAGCGCCATTTGCGGCTTTGCCGAGGGCGACATGCTCCGCATGATGCTGCTGGGGCTGAAGCGCTATACCAAAACGGAACCCTACAACACCATAGCTTCCCGACGACGCATTGCTGACCGCCTAACAGAAGCTAACCATTACTGCTATTAAGGAGGGCTCGAGTGCCTTGCGCGGAAGCCAGTGCAAGAGTGCCGCTGCTGTGCAGGATACGGTTGCCCTTCGCCCGAAATAGAAATGCCCATTTTTTTCCACGCTCTCTAATCTTTCTCTCATGTCATCCACCACAACAGCCACTGCGCAGATTTTACGCGGAGGCGAATTTTTGGTCAAAGACAGCTTGCCGGCTGATACGTTTATTCGCGAGGAGCTCAACGAAGAGCAGCGCATGATTGCCAATACCGTACTGCAATTTGTGGAGACCGAAATTGCGCCCATTGTTGATCGCATTGACGCCATGGAACCCGGATTGTTGCAGTCGCTTTTGGACAAGAGTGCAGAATTGGGCCTCACGGCGATGGCCATTCCCGAAGAATACGGGGGCTTTGGAAAAGATTTCATCACCAACACGTTGATCACCGAGATGACGGGCATGGGCCACAGTTTTTCGGTGTCCTTTGGCGCGCATACCGGAATCGGCACGCTGCCTATTGTTTATTACGGAAACGAAGCCCAGAAGCAGAAGTACCTGCCTAAGCTGGCCACTGCCGAGTGGAAGGCGGCTTATTGCTTGACGGAACCTGGGTCAGGCTCGGATGCTTTAGCCGCCAAAACACGCGCGGACCTGAGCGCTGACGGCACCCATTACCTGCTCAATGGGCAGAAGATGTGGATCACAAATGCAGGCTTTGCCGATGTGTTTATTGTCTTTGCCAAAATTGACGGCGATAAATTTACCGGCTTTATTGTGGAGCGCAGTTGGCCAGGATTATCGGTCGGCGCGGAGGAAAAGAAGATGGGAATCAAAGGGTCTTCTACCCGGCAGGTGTTTTTTGAGAACGTAAAAGTTCCTGTGGAAAATTTGCTTGGCGAGATTGGCCAGGGCCATAAGATAGCCTTTAATATTCTCAATGTCGGCCGGATTAAATTATGTGCCGGTGTGGTGGGTGGTGCTAAGCAAGCTGTTGCCGCTGCTGTTCGTTACGCCAACGAGCGCCACCAATTTGGTCGTCCCATCGCGGAGTTTGGCGCCATTAAGTACAAGTTGGGCGAAATGGCTGTGCGGACTTTTTCGGCGGAATCAGCGTGTTACCGGGCAACCGCTTGGATTGATCAGAAGGAGCGCACGCTTTTGGCTGAAGGGGCGGATTACGGCACCGCATTGCTTGGAGCGGCTGAGGAGTATGCCATAGAATGCGCTATGCTCAAAGTCATTGGCTCTGAAACGGTTGACTACGTGGTAGATGAATTGGTGCAAGTGCACGGTGGATACGGATACAGCGAGGAGTATCCCGCCGCGCGCGCTTACCGCGATAGTCGCATCAACCGGATTTTCGAAGGAACCAACGAGATCAACCGGATGCTCACCATTGACATGATGCTTCGCCGCGCCATGAGTGGCCAAGTGGGCTTTCTACAAGCAGCCATGGGTGTGCAACAGGAACTGATGGGCATGCCCGATATGAGCGCGGACCTCTCTGCTCCTTTTGCGGCGGAAACTGCGGCCGTGAGCGGGTTTAAGAAGGCTTGTTTGGCGGTGGTAGGTTTCGCCGGTCAAAAATTGGGCAAGCGCCTTGCCGCCGAACAGGAACTGTTGTTGTGGATGGCCGACATGCTCAACGACACCTTTGTGGCCGAGTCCACATTGCTGCGGGTGCGCAAATTGGTCGAAAATGGACAGGAGCCAGCCGATGGCCCGCGCGTCGCCATTGCCCGATTGTTTATTCATGACGCCAACGAGCGCATTAGAGTAAACGGCAACAAGGTGGTAACGGCTTTTGCCGAAGGAGACGAAGCCCGCATGTTGTTGCTGGCGCTCAAGCGCTTTTGCAAGTACCCGCCCATGGATACCGTACGTGCCCGTCGTGCTGTGGCGCAGGCCATGATCGAAAGCAACGGCTACGTGTATTAAGCCGGGGCTTAATTATCCTGCACAGCCTGTGGAGCGTGTACGAAGGTTTCCGCTTCGTGCGGGCGAATATCCTCGCGATCATCCTGGCGACCATCATCTGATTCAGGAGAAGGGCCGGTAAACCGCCTGGCTAAAGCTTCCACAAGGGGCCAATTCTCTTTGATGAAAGGGATCGCGATTTTCTCAATGGCAACGGCCGCCATGTACACCTTGATGTTTCGGTTTCTACCGAAAAAAGTGCGCAGGATAATATTGACCCCCATGGTCATGCCCACTCTTTTTAAGTCAATTTTAACTTGTCGATCCTCGCTGAGTTTGTGCAGCGAAGATTTGACGATCTGCACCGGGCTGACGGACTGGACCAAGTCTTGAAATGCAACTTTCAGCGTTTCTTCTTCCTGCACCTTTTTTCGCTGAAGTTCTAAAACACGAATTCGCAATTCAGCAGGAGTAAATTTTGGGCCGGCTTCCATAGGGTAATAAGTTTTGGCAATGAGTCAGTTACTTATTGTTGAACGAGCAGCTCGTGCAGAATTTTATCCCTGATGGATTTTTCAACGAGTTGCTTTCTTAGTAGCAATAAGACCAACGCTAAGAGCAGGTAAAATCCACTGACCAAGGCGAATCCAACAAAGTCGTTCTCAAAAGCCTGACCGATTAAGAAAGCAGCTCCGATGCTTAGCAGCAACAGGGCAAGCAGCCCGAAAACAGCTATAACTACTCCGCTAAACAGAGCCGTTCCGATAACTGAGCCGCGCTCGACGATTTCCAACTTAGCCAGTTCCAGATTGGTTTGGATGTATCCTCTGAGAACTTCCGTAAATTCTTTAGGCTCTATTGATTCTGACATGGTCTGGTAAATTTAGGTTGGCTGCGGAAAGGCAATGGCCTGTTATGTAAAGAACTTCCGGATGGGTGGTCTCCGGAAGTTTGGGTGGGGTTACGGCATGAGGAATGCTCGTTTGGGGAAGTTATGTTACAGAACTAGCCTCGTGCTAAACGGATAGGCTTCTTTCGGAAGACCTTTCCAGCTGAGCAGGGTCAGTGCATACTATCCACTTTCTGTTTTGCTACCGACGAGTATTCGTCTACTTTCGATTTGGCAGCTTTTTCCAAGTGCTCTGCCTCGTGACGAAGGGAATTCATCTGGTCCTTCATCGAGGACTTTAGGTTATCAGCGGCGTCCTCTGCGCCGCGCATAAGACGTCTGCGGGTTTTTTTGCCGCTTTCAGGGGCGAAAAGCATGCCCACTATCGCTCCAACGGCCACGCCAATTAGCACTGCGCCGATGACCTGGGCGGAATTCTTTGAATTTTCCATGATTTCGGATTTAATTGGTTAAACAACTTTTCCGCCGCGAATAACTCTTAGCAGAACTGCTATGACGGCTACTACCAGAAGAATGTGAATGACGTTGCCGGCGCTGTATGCAAAGAACCCGAGGGCCCAAATGATAATCAGCACGACAGCAACCAGATACAGTATATTGCCCATTTTGTAATTATTTAGAGTTTTTGAATTTGAAACGTTTCGGTGCGCGGTTACTTATTTACATCATCAGTCCCCAAATCCTTGAAAGCTTCTTCGAAGCTGTTCATGTCATGGTTAAATTCGCTTTTGAACTTATCCCAATCGGATGGCTTGTTTTCGTAGGTGACCAATCGGAGCCGCAGATCGGCATTTTTCGCCTGAAGCGTTTCGATTCGGTTCGCCCGCATGTTGTCTAAGGGTGCATCTCCACCTGTTTCCGAGAGTCTGTTTTTCAAGCCGGCTATTCTCGTTTCATTGGCCTCGATCTTAACCATTGCGTCCCTGCGGAATTCCATGAACTCAGGATGCATTTCGTTGTTGCCCATGCGGTCATTGTCCCGGTCGATTTCGATTTCTCCTGAATCGTTTTTGGTTTTTGAGCTGGTTTCGCACGCACTCAGTACACTGCCCAGAGCAAGTGCGAAAAGTGCAGTCCTGCCGAAATTTATCGCGTTCATGATTTTTTTATTTAATTGTTATAGGTTGGGATGTAGCATTTGTGGAAATAAAGTCCAGACTAATCAAAGCCTGGACTTTTGTAGTTCAAATTTGAGAGAACAGATAGGGAGATTATACTGAACGCTGCGTTATGAACTACTGGTTTAGAGGGAACCCGGTTACCAGTTTGGAAAGGCCTTCGGTGCAGAAGAGTTTGAGAGTTCTGATGTCGGGGCTTTTATTTGCTAGTGGTTCGTTTTCTGCTTAGTTGGGAGACAGGCAAGTCATGGTGATGCTGCAAACCTAATACCCTATTGAACTTATTCCATTACACTATAATTTTTAAGTGTTACAGAATTTACAGAAACTCCTCAAAAAGTTGGCACTCAGAATACTTGGAAGTACCTGTTTAAATAGTATTATACTCGTAAAAGTGCACAGAAAATTTCTTGACTTTTTTGGATAAAAATATTTGATTAAATCAAATATAATTATCTCTTTCAAGTATCCCAGAACGGTCGAGGCTATTCTGGATTTAACCAGCTAGAATGCTCAGCCGCGCCGTCTTCCAAGGCCCACTGCTCATTTAATCACCCCTTCCAGGATGGCCCCTACAGCGTATGCAACGCCGGCAGCCAGTGCTCCCAATGACAAACTCTCCACAATGCCGCGCAAGCGCGACGTCTGGGTGACATAACTTTTAAGCCAACCAATTACAATGAAGCCAATGGAGGTGAGCAGCCCGGCCGATACAAAAAGCGGGTAGGGGAAATTGCCGTATAGGTAATCCCAGGCGTATACGCTGAGGGGGACTACACCGATCGTAATAAAAGATACGTATGTAACGGCGCCTATCGCAATGGGACTGCGCGTTTCGCGAATCATTTCTAACTCTTCTTTCATCATCACATCTACCCAGCGATCGCGGTCTGCGGTAATGACACCAACCACTTGTTCAAGCAGTTCGCCGTCAAAGCCTTTTGCCCGGTAAATTTGTCTGACTTCTTCACGCTCGGTTTCCTGCATATTGTCCACCTCCCAATATTCGATGCGGCGGTGTTTGCGGTAATTGTCCAACTCGCTTTTGTGGCTAAGGTAGCTGCCTACCGACATGGAGAAGCCGTCGGCTAACAGGTTGGCAAAACCGAGAATGATGATGACATCGGAGCCAAGATTAGCCCCTGCAGCTCCGGCTACCACAGCGAATGTGGTGACGCTCCCGTCAATTCCCCCGTAAACAAATTCGCCTAAATATTGCTGGAAACGCTGGAAGCGCCCGCTTGGTTGGTGCAATTTGTCTTCGGCAAACTCAGGTTTTGGTACGCTTGTTTCGTCCATCATCGGGCTAAAGATACAGTTCTGCCAGACCGGCCTGACCTGAGAAAGGTACTGCATCCGGGCCGCTTGTTCGCCGCTGTTTCCGTGCCGTATCTTTGGCTGCAATTCAGCAACACGAACTGAGTCTGCCTACGCATGGACCACAAGCCCTCCACCCAAAGCCTATTGTTGCGCGCTTTGGCTTCTGCGTCGCTGTTGAGCCTTGGCTGGCCACCCCTTCCCTTTGCTTTTTTGCTTTTTCTGGCCTGGGTGCCGCTGCTGCAGGCGCTGGATACCATCCTGGCTACGCGGGAAGGGTTTAAGGTCTACCGGGCAACCTGGTTGTTTTCGTTTATTACCTTTTTGGTTTGGAACGGTTTGACCACCTGGTGGGTGGCTAAGGCTACGCTGGGCGGCGGCATGTTTGCCGTTGTGGTCAATAGTTTTTTGATGAGCCTGCCTATCATGGTGTACGTGGCGTCGCGGCGCTACCTGGGCAACATGGCCAGCTACATGACCCTCATCAGCGCCTGGTTGACCTTTGAATACCTGCACATGCGCTGGGAGCTCACCTGGCCCTGGCTGACGCTGGGGAACGGGTTTGCCGATCACCCAGCCTGGGTGCAGTGGTATGATTGGACTGGCGTGCTGGGCGGCAGTTTGTGGATTTTGGTGGTTAACATCGCCATTTATCGCGAGTTGCGCCGACTGGCATCTTACGCCCTCGGGTTGTCTATGCGCTACGAAAGCTCACCCCGGCAGCGAAGCAGCCTCGCGCTGGTGCTTGCGGCCGCCCGCCCGGCTTTGTTTATTGCCATTCCGCTGGTGCTTTCGCTTGTGCTTTACGCCCGTCGCGATCCCAATGTCGGCAAACCGGTGCAGGTTGCTGTGCTGCAGTCCAACTACAATCCACATACCCAGAAATTTGCGTTAACACCTGACCAGATTTTGGGCGAATTGTTGGCGCAGAGCGAGCAAGCCCTTCACGATTCGCTGGATTATCTCGTCTGGCCGGAAACTGCTTTAACCAACACCATCGATCTGGCTGCGCTTGACCGCCACCCTTCGCTCAAGCGCATGCGGGCCATTCTGGAACCCTATCCCGACCTGCGGTTGATCGCCGGCATAAATGGGTATTACAGATATAACGATGCGGTGTCAGCCCCTGAAGGTGCCCGGCCCTACGACTTTCCCAGTGGCAACCGCGTTTGGATTTCTGCTTACAACAGCGCTTTGCAACTGAGCAACAGCGGCGATGCCCAAGTGTACAACAAGGGCATTCTGGTTCCCGGTCCGGAATGTTATCCCTACTATGCACAGTTGAAGTGGCTCAACAATGTAGTCCCCGGATTAGAGGATTATATGGGAAATTTGTCGCGCTCAGAATTTCGCCAGAGCTTCTGGACGCGTTCGTCCGAGGGCGATTCCCTGGCCGTAGCGGCCGCCATCTGTTACGAATCAATTTTTGGAGAATACGTCACGGGCTGGACCAACGGCGGTGCGAGCTTATTGTTTGTGGTCACCAACGATGGCTGGTGGGGCAATACCGCCGGTCGAAAGCAACACTTGGCCTACGCACGATTGCGCGCCATTGAAAACAGGCGTTGGGTGGCCCGTTCGGCCAATACCGGCATTTCGTGTTTTATCAACCAGCGCGGCGATGTTGTGGCCGAAGCGGGCTATGATCGCGAGGCGGTTCTGGAGCAGACGATGTATGCCAATAATGAAGTGACTCCTTACATGAATCAGGGAGATCTCATCGGTCGAACGGCCGGTTGGGTCGTGGCGGGTTTGGGGCTGCTGACACTAGTCAGTCGCCTGACCGGTGGATTTGCGCGCAGGCCATAACGGTACTCCTTAAAAACCCCATATCCTGCGTTTTGCCCAATTTTTAACAACCTCCTTTACAGCCGTAAGCTCCGGTGTTAAAAATCAAGTAAGCCTTGTCACCGGGGTTTTTAGAAGCACCCATTCGTATTTGGATAATACAATAACATAGTATATTTTATGCATAACATTAGTATTAATATGGATAGTATTTTTTATGCAGCGGAAGAGGCAGTTGTACAAACAGGCCGATGGATTGCTACCCAGGCAGGAACACTTACTTCTGACCAGGTGCACACCAAAGGCCGTGCGGATTTTGCTACGGATACCGACCTGGGTGCGGAGCGATTGCTGGTAGGAGCATTGAAACCCCTTCTACCCGACGCGGCTTTTCTTACCGAAGAAAAAACGGTGCAGCAGGCAGAGGCTTCTTATCGGTGGATCATCGATCCCATAGACGGCACCACCAATTTCCTGCACGGGCTGCCTTGCTACTCGGTAAGTGTAGCCCTGGAGCACCAGGGTGAGCTCCTTTGGGGTTGCGTTTATGAGATTTCCCGGCAGGAGAGTTTCTCGGCTGCTCGCGGTCGGGGGGCGCGTCTTAATGGCACCCCGATCCACCTCAGCCGCTGCGCAAGCTTAAGCGATGCCTTGATCGCCACCGGTTTCCCCTATGGCCGACCCGACTGGCTGCTCCCTTACATGGCGCTGGCGGGCCAGGTACAGGGCAGTTGCCATGGCATACGGCGTTTCGGTTCCGCTGCCGTTGACCTGGCCTATACCGCTTGCGGTCGGCTGGACGGATACTATGAATACAAACTCAACCCCTGGGATTGCGCCGCCGGTGTGCTGCTGGTTCGCGAAGCTGGAGGCGTGGTGGAGCCCTTTGTTCCCGGCGATGATCCCGTTTTCGGAGCCGGTCTCATCGGCGGAACAGCCGCGGTGGTGGCAGCGTTACAGGCTTTGATTGCGGAGCATTGGCACCAGGATTGAGGGCTTAATACGTCTAACCCTGAAACCATAGAGATAGATAGTTATGATTGTAATAAAAACGTATAGTTTTTATTTAGCCCTTAAGTCTGTTATTATTTACTTAATCTTACAGGTGCTTCTTCGGATTTTCTTGTTGCTTCCATTGTTTATGGCCTACGCCTTATCCGTAGTCCACGCCGTTTTTCCGCACCATCATCATAGTTCCTTTGTTGAAGCCCAAGCGCATCACGCTTCTGAATCTCATGGCTCAACCTTACCGCAGACCGGGCAAAATTCAGCCTTGGAAAATGGCTTTGGTCAACCCGAAGATTCTCATGATCACGCTCCCCATTTTGTTCATCCCGTAGATTTCGGCTACTATCTTCCAGGGTCGATCCTTTATCTTGATGGTTCCAAGGCGGATGTAGACCAAGCTAATTTCCACGCAATTGGTGGAATATTAAATTCGGAGCTCCTTGTCTCAGGAGAATTGCCCTCGCCCGGTTTTGACTATTTGTTTGCAGCTATGCATCCACCTTCCGGCAGAGACTATGACCATTCTGCACATCTGCGGGGTCCTCCGATGATCGCCTGAAGCCCTGAACGGGCTGTTAAGGTGAACCGTTTCTTACCTGTTGTGGTTTGATTGTGCACCATCAAGAGACTGATTGCTGCCTGCGGACAGTCGCAACACAACTTTTCAAAAAAGTCTGGAGTTTCTGGCCGTTTGCCTCAGTGGTTAAAAAATTATTTATGAATGCACGCGCATCAAAAACGCTAACGTCGGCAACAGCTTTAGTATGGGCAACCATAGCCTTCCATCCATGCGGGTTAGTCGCTCAGCGCGTGTTATCTGAAAAGGAAGCTGTTGCCCTGACGTTGCAGACTTCCCCTGTAGTTGAAGGAGCGCAATTGCAAGTGCAGCAAAGCAGGCAATTGGAAGGGTCAAGCTTTAATCTGGCCAACCCGGAGGTGTTTTTAGAAAGCCCAACCGGAGAATTTTTCACCATAGGCGTTCAGCAGTCCTTTCGGTTCCCGACTGTATATGCCCGGCAAGGCAGGCTAGCCAAGGTGCAGACTACCCTGTCGGAGAACTATGTCGTATTGGCTAAACAGGATATGATCCGGCAGGCCAGAGAGGCATTTCTGGCAGTACAATACACCCGGGATCGCGCGCTGCTCTTCCGCAGCCAGGACAGTATTTTCGACTTGATTGCGGTTATTGCCCGGCGACAATTTGAGGCAGGGGAAGCAGACTACCTTCAACAACTCTACGCCGATTTGCGAGCGGAGGACTTGTTTCGACAATTAAACGAAGCTTATTCCGACCAGAGGATCGCTCATCGGGTATTGCAACAGTTTACCGGAATTCAGGATAGCCTGGTGCTGCCTCCTTTATCCCGGCAATCTACCTTAGGGGCGCAGCAGGAGAACATGTTAGACAGCACCGGAAGGTCATTCACCCCGGCTATGCAGTATGCCCTGCAAGCTGAGGAAGTGGCAAATTGGTCGCTGCGTTTAGAGAAGAGTAAGGTCTTGCCGGGCATTGTCCTGGGGTACCTGAACCAGGGGAGTGGGGCCACTGCATTTCCATTGCGTTGGAATGTGGGTGTAGATGTTCCGATTTGGTTTTGGCAGTACAAAGCTTCCATCCAAGCAGCCAGGACTGAGCAAGCAATCGTGTCCGAAATTACCCGCGCTCAGGATTTCCAGCTCATGCAAGGATATGATGAGGCCATTCGCAAAATTCAGAAGTACGGTCAGTCGCTGGATTACTTTGAATCTGCAGGTTTGGACAAAGCAGAAGAATTAACGACTACGGCGTTGAGGATGTACCAGGCTGGACAAGCGGATGCCCAGTTCTTTCTCCGATCACTAGGAGATGCATTCCAGTTGAAATTGGAGTATACGGCACTGCTTTTTGAATACAATCAATCGGTGATTGAGCTACAACATTTAACTGGACAATGATGAGAACAGGAATAATAAGATTTGTTATTGTGAGCTTTTTCATGTTCATCTACCATCCAGAGACTCTCGTGGCCTCCGGTGGAGACGATCATACCCACGGCGAGGAAGAAGCGCCCAAAGCGGCTGTTGGCGCAACCTATTTTTCGTCAGAATCGACGTCCGATAAATACGAGTTGCTGCTGCGTTACGAGCCCATTCAGGTAGGTGAACGTTCCGTTCTAACGCTGTTTGTCAGTGACTATGCCTCAAACAAGGCCATTGACCTGTCATCCATTGCGGTCAGTGTGCCAGAAGATGCCTCTCTGAAGTTTAGCATCCAGCAATCGGACCAGGGCATCTACACCATTGAGGGGGTCTTTCCACAGGCCAAAGTGTATTCATTTATGGTCGAATTGAATAGCGCGGCCGGCCCGGACTTGATGGTTGTTCCTGAAATTCATGCAGGACGCACTTTGGTGGTCGAGCCACCCCATGAACACGGTTTTTTCAGTTCGAATTGGATGATTTTGGTGGGCGCAATTTTGGTTCTGGCTTTAGGGGTTGCTGGTGGAATGTTGTTCCAGCGACGCTCAACCCTCAAAGGTCGATCCGTGATTGGTTTGCTTTTGTTTTCGGTGTACAGTCTATGGCCGATTCGTCAGATTGTTGCCCATGGCGAGGAGAGCCATGACCTTATCGCCGTTGCCTCGGCTGCAACTAACACGATACAAGTTCCCAAAGAAACCCAGTTCCTTTTTGACGTTTTAACTATGCCGCTGGAGCGAGGGGGATTTGCTGAAAGCACCAAACTCTTCGGAACCATCGTGCCCAGCAGCAATGGCCGGGCAAGTGTTGTTGCGCCGCAAAGCGGTCAGGTGCTTGGTCTTTCGGTTGCTGTCGGGCAACAGGTAAAGGCGGGGGAGCAATTGGCTGTATTAGAGCAGACCGTCGACGCCGGGACTCAGGTCAGCCTGGAGGCGGATAAGAACGAGCTGAGGGCAGAATTGGAGGCCGCTCAAAAGGAAGTGGACCGATTGCTGTCCATCCAGGACATTGCTGCCAAAAAGGACCTTGATGAGGCCAACGCAAGGTTGCAAAAGGCAGACACCAACCTGCGGCTGCTGTCCGGGAATTCCGGCCGAGTTCTGGTGGTTCGAGCGCCCATCAGCGGCGTAGTTGGCAGTTTCAGTTTGTCTAAGGGTGCGACGGTCTATTCAGGACAGACACTTTTTACCCTGACTGATCTTAAGCAAGTTTATGTAGAGGCGCAAGTGTACGATAAGGACCTTGCCCGGGTAGAGCAAAGTGAACGATTTACCATTGAATGTGTCAACGATCAACACAAATCCAGCCAGGTGCGGTTGCTCTCGATGGCGCAGGAAATCAATCCCAGCAACCAATCCCAGCGGGTGTTGTTTACTTTGGATAATCCATTAAACGAATTTAAGATTGGTGAATTTGTTAATATCCGCGCTTTCGCCGCTGGTCAAAACAATGAATTGTCGCTCCCCAATGCTGCCATTACGGAAATAAACGGGAAGCCTGTTGTATTTGTCAAGCAATCGGCCGAGCAATTCGCTCCGGCATATGTGCAACTGGGAGAGAACAACGGAACCCACACGCGAGTCCTCAAAGGGGTGGAGGAAGGCCAACGCATTGTCGTTAACTCAACTTACCAATTGAAGATGATTCACCTTAACAAGTAATAAAATGCATCAATCAAAATTAGTTTTTAGGATTTTTTGTACCATACTTTTAGGTATGGTATTTAGCTTCGTGCTGGTTTCCTGCCAGTCGGAAGCTGCTGAGGAGGGAAATCTATCCCCAACGGCAGAGGATCATAGCGAGCACGATCAGCATGTCCACGACCACGCATTTGCCTGTCCTATGCATCCTGAGGTAACCGGGCATGAGGGTGAGGCGTGTGAGAAGTGCGGCATGCCTTTAGAGGCGGTAAGCGCATCTGGTACAAAGGGTCATTATACGATGAAGCTAGCTTCACCAGCGGTCCCTGTAGAATCGGGAAAGACAACGACACTGAGCTTTAAGCCAGTAAATTTGGATGAACCTGATGCCCTTGTACCCCTGGAGGTGCAACACGAGAAGAAAATTCACTTAATCCTGGTTTCGGAGGATTTGTCCTGGTTTACGCACATCCATCCGGAGTACCAGGCTAATGGTTCCTATTCTGTGCAGGTTGAATTTCCTTTCGGGGGCACCTTCCTGGCTTATTCTGAATACAAACCGTATGGCCAGTCCGGACAAACGGAACAGATCCGCTTGGAGGTTAGCGGCAAGCCGGCTGCAAAAATGCCCAGCAAAAATCCAGGCACTTCTGCTCAAGCTCCTCCCTATACGGTCGTGCTTAAACCAGATGAGGATGCGTTCTACACCAACAAGTCCATTCACTTTGATGGCGTTTTCTCTAAGTCAGGAGTGGCCTATGATGTAAATGGCCTGGGAAATTACCTGGGTGCTAAAGCGCACATGATTGCCGTGCATGAAGAAACCCTGGAGTTTGTTCACCTCCACCCTGCCATTGAGGGCGCCAACCTGCAGTTCCATACGTTTTTTAAACAGCCAGGGGTTTACCGCGCCTGGTTGCAATTTATGGATGCTGGAACGTTAAGAACCGTCGATTTTACCCTCCAGGTTAAAGAAGGATCTGCATCTGCCAACGCAAGCAGCAAACTCAACTAAGCCCGGTTAGTGATTTTTACAAGGAGTGGCCGCAATTAAATCGCCGTTGGATGTTAGATAGACTAATTAAATTTTCATTAGAAAATCGACTTTTTGTTGTTGCTCTGGCAGCACTGTTGTTTGTATACGGTGTCATTACCATTATCAACCTTCCGGTTGATGTGCTTCCGGATCTGAACAGACCGCGCGTTACTATATTCCTCGAAGCCAATGGCATGGCACCTGAAGAGATAGAAAATCAGGTTGTGCTGCCGGTTGAGACGGCGTTGAATGGAGCCCCGGATGTAGAATCCGTCCGAAGCAGCTCTGCCATAGGCATAGGAATGGTCTTTGTAGAGTTTGACTGGAGTACCGATGTGTACAGGGCCAGGCAATTGGTGGCCGAAAAATTGCAAACTGTGCCTTTACCAGAGGGCATTACTCCGGTAATGGGACCCATCAGTTCAGTCATGGGGCAAATCATGATGGTGGGGATCTCGGGAGACAGTACCTCGCCGGCTGAACTCAGGACACTGGCCGATTTTACCATCCGGCGCAGGCTGATGAGCATAAATGGTGTTTCCCAGGTCATCGCCATTGGCGGAGAGCGACTCCAGTACCAGGTTCTGGTCTCAGCGGCTAAGCTGAAGCAGTTTAATCTCTCCATTGATGATGTAGACGAAGCACTCTCGTTAACCAATCAGAACAGCACAGGCGGATTTTTTGATCAGTACGGGTCAGAAGTGGTGATTAGAAACATCGGCAGAGCACAATCACTTTCTGATTTGGAGAAGACGGTGGTATCCAATAGTGAAGGCTTACCAGTCTTATTGTCGCAAGTAGCTGAGGTTCGCTTTGGGGCAGCCCAAAAGCGCGGCGATGCCAGTATTAACGGAAGACCGGCTGTGATCTTAACCATCGAAAAGCAACCCGGAGCCAACACGGTACAGTTGACGGATCAAATTGAAACCGTCCTTGCTGAACTCCAGGCAACCTTGCCAGACGATGTTTCGCTCAATGCCGATATTTTCCAACAGAAGAATTTTATAGAAGCATCGCTGACTAATGTGGAGCATGCTTTGCGCGATGGTTTTATCATGGTAGTGATTGTCCTTTTCTTGTTTCTGCTCAACTTCAGGACCACCATTATTACCCTGACGGCTATCCCACTTTCTATCGTGATCACGGCCATCGTCTTTAAGTTTTTCGGCTTTAGCATCAACACACTCACGTTAGGCGGACTGGCTATTGCCATTGGTGAATTAGTGGATGACGCCATTGTAGATGTGGAGAATGTATTCCGAAGAATTCGGGAGAATCGGCAACTTGAACGTCCACGACCGTTGTTGCAGGTGGTTTACAATGCAAGCCGTGAGGTGCGGAACTCCATTGTCTATGCCACCATAATTGTCGTCCTGGTATTTATACCGCTGTTTTATATGGAAGGTATAGAAGGGCGAATATTTGCGCCTTTGGGCGTTGCCTACATTGTTTCCATTGTATCCTCTCTGTTGGTTTCCCTTACGGTTACTCCTGTTTTATGTTCCTATCTGCTCGGTCGGGTAGGCAAGAATGGAGAAAAGGATAGTGCCCTGGTTAGGTTTCTAAAGCGTAACGAAACCAAATTGTTGCATTGGGGACTGGCTCGTTCAAAGCACATTTTAATTGCTGTAGTCATTGCCATAGCCGCAGCCGTTTCGTTCATTCCGTTTTTTGGCACCGAGTTCTTGCCGCCCTTTAACGAAGGTTCTTTTACTATAAATCTTTCCACCCCACCGGGTACTTCGCTTCAAGAGAGCAACAAAATTGGAACGCTGGCTGAAAAACTGATGCTCGAGGTTCCGGAAGTGGAATACGTCAGTCGCCGGACAGGCCGCGCAGAATATGATGAGCATGTTGAGCCTGTTTCAAATTCGGAGATTGATGTTCAGTTGCGGGAGGATTCCAGACGAGGACGAGAGGAAATAGTAGCGGATATCCGCAGCCAATTGGCCATTCTTAAAGGCGTATCGGTCAATGTAGGGCAGCCAATTTCTCACCGCCTGGACCATTTGTTGTCCGGGGTTCGCGCTCAGGTGGCCATAAAACTATTCGGCACAGATTTGGATGAATTGCGGGCCAAAGCAGGAGAAATTTCCGCTGCAATTGGCAATGTGCCTGGCGTAGTGGATGTCCAGATGGAGAAGCAGGTGATGGTGCCACAATTGAGCATTCGAATTGATCGCGATGCCCTGCAGCGCTATGGCCTGCAGGCTGGAAAGGTGGCCAGAGATCTGGAGATTTTCTACAACGGAAAAGTTACCGGCCAAATCCTGGAAAATGGGAAAAGCTTTGATATTTTGCTTCGCACTACTGATGAAGAGCGAACCAATATTGACGCTATCAGAAATACCCTGATTGATGCACCGGATGGTTCCCTGATACCCCTGCAGCAAATTGCCCAAATCGAGTACACAACGTCCATAAATAGCATTATGCATGAAAACTCGCAGCGAAAAATTGGGGTAAGCTGCAATATTCAGGGGCGCGATTTAGGCACGGCTGTCCGGGAGATTGAACGGACGATTGCCGAACAAGTTGAGCTTCAACCAGGTTATTACGTAGAATATGGCGGGCAATTTGAGAGCCAACAATCTGCAACAAAACTTATTGTTTGGCTAAGCGCTATTTCTTTCGCGGGCATTTTTCTTGTCTTGTACGCTCACTTTAAATCGGTGGCTTTTTCGCTGCAGATTATGCTGAACATACCGCTCGCGCTTATCGGCAGCGTAGTAGCGGTTTGGCTCACCGGAGGAACGTTTTCAGTAGCTACTTTGGTAGGATTTATTACGCTTACGGGCATAGCCTCGCGAAATGGCATCATGATGATTTCGCATTACATCCACCTGGTTAAGGAAGAAGGCGAAGTATTTGGCTTGCCCATGATCATCCGGGGTACCCTGGAGCGCATGGTGCCGGTTTTGATGACCGCCTTGGTGGCCGCATTGGCCTTGATACCCTTGACGCTGAATCCGCAAGCCTCGGGAAAAGAGATTTTGTACCCGGTGGCCACGGTTATTCTGGGTGGCTTGGTTAGCAGTACTTTGCTGGACATGATCGTCACTCCGGTTGTGTTCTACACATTCGGCCGGAAATCACTCGAGCGCTATCTCACGGCTGAAAATAAGGGCTTGCAGGACGTGTAATTGCCTTTTGCTCCAGCCAGAGCCTACACCTCCAGCACATCGGCTGCTAACCCCGACCATGCGGCAGGGCCACAACGCCAGGCATTAGATCGGCCAGGGTTTTCAGGTTTAGGCGCACCGTGCCCGTTTGCGATGACACGTCTACCAGAGCACCGTCCTGCACGCCAATGCGGGCGATATCGTCCGGGTGCACGTGGAGGTAATTGGCAGCCCGCGATCCCGCCACGAAATCTTCGTAGTTGTGCGTCCAGGAATTGTGGGTGGTCACGTGGCGTTTAGAAATCAGGCGAAAGGGGCGCTCGCTGTCCTGCTACTGCAGTGCTACTGCATGGAGTTCCAGGTTGCGCACGGCCTGCACCAACACAGCCGGAGCCAGGTTGATTTTTCCGTCGGGCGTAGTGACGCGGCTTTTGGTTTTATCCACGCCCAAAAAACTCCCCACTTCATGATCGGGCCGCGCTGTCGGGTCTGGCCGCGCTGTTGGTTCTGGCCGCCAGCATCCAGTTCCACGCCCAAAAAACTCCCCACTTCATGATCGAGCCGCGCTGTTGGTTCTGGCCGCGCTGTCGGGTCTGGCCGCGCCCAACCATGCTTGTGCTTCAACACGGTGCCAAAGCCTGGCTGGCCTGTCAGGCGCAGCAAACCGTTCAATAAGAATTCTTGTGGTAGGGAAGGCTGCTCTTGCCCTTCTCCCCGCATTTTCTGGCGCAGGCGATGCACACCCCGCGCACTTTCAAAGAAGCGCTGCGCTACCGCTGAGCCGAACAAGTTGACCCCACCGGCCCGGCAGAGGTCCAGGTAGATGGTGGCCTCGTCGCGCTGCTCGCCCTCCGGGCGCAGCACGCACCGGGTGGCTTGCAGGTAAGGCTTAGCCTGCAGGCCGAGCATTGGCGGAAAAATGAACGGCAAGTCGGGGCGTTACAACGGCGCTGTGCAGGGCAACATGTAAAGCGCCAGCGAGCCGGTTTCGGTGGGCAGGATATGGAGCGTGACCAGCAATTCCAGTTCCTGAAAGGCCTTTAGCAACCGATTGCTGTTGGCCATGGTGATCGCCGCGAATTTGCCTGACCTTTTCGCCAATTCCCCAGAGGGCGTCTTCCCAACTGACCCGTTTTCTGGTCTTGCCCTCGCTCTTCATGGAGTACTTGAGCCGGTCGGGAGAAGAGAACAGGTGGTGTTGTTTCAAGCCCTTTGGACACCCACAACCGCGGGTGGCCGCATGATCGGCGTCAGGCCGTATGGCTACTACGCGGTTGTCCTGAACGTCAACTTCCAGCTCGCACAGCGATTCACAGATGCGGCAGCAGGTGTGATGGGTTGAGGAGTGTTCATGATTTAAAAAATATAGTAAAATTATTGCTTAGATTAATTCATAGTTTGTACTTCTGCCTCCCGCGTCTTCTTTCTTCAGCACTTCTTTTTTGATTAGGTCGTTGATGTCTCGTATTGCCGTGTCTTTTGAACATTTGGCTATTTTGGCCCATTTGGACGAGGTTAGCTTACCTTCAAACCCGTCAAGCAGTTTGTTTAGTAATGTTTTCTGTCTTTCATTCATCACTGTGGCAGCATGTCTTACCCAGAAGTCGGCTTTATAAATGACTCTGTTTAACGTAACGTCGGTGGATCGCAGAGCAGCTATCAGACAGCGCAAGAACCATTGAATCCATTCTGTTATTTCAAGGCTTCCTTTTTGTGTTTTTTCAAGAATAGTGTAGTACTGCTTTCTTTCCTGATTTGAGCAGACATGCTGTAAAATCGCTACGTGCTTTGGTCTGAATGTGCTAACAACATTTCTGTAACTGCTCTGGTGATTCGACCATTTCCATCTTCAAAAGGATGTATGGTAACAAACCAGAGGTGAGCAATTGCCGCTTTTAACAGGGGTTCGTTATCTTTATTATTGTTTATCCAATGCAAAAAGCGATCCATTTCTGATTCCAACAAGCAGGAGTCAGGTGATTGAAAGTGTACCTTTTCTTTGCCCAAAGCGTCGGAGACTACCTGCATAGGACCAGTAGAATCTACTCTCCAGCTTGCTTCGGTTATTTTATACATTCCACTTCTACCTGTAGGGAAAAGTGCCGCGTGCCAATTAAAAAGCCGTTCAACAGTCAGAGGTGAAAAACATTGTTTCGTAGCGTCCAACATCATTTCCACCATACCGTCAACATGCCTGTCTGAGTCAACTGCGCCGGCTAATGCTATGCCTAATCTTCGGGCTATGGAGGAGCGGACCTGGTCAGCGTTTAAAAAACTCGCCCTCTATTTCTGTTGATTTTACGACCTCCAGGGTGAGTGTTTCCAGCGTCGCTTCATTCCTCAAATCAAACTCCAGGGCCTGCATCCTTCCAAGCAGCCGACCCTTTAAGATTCTGGCGTCACTTAATAAATTAACCAATGAATCCAGTTTAAAGGTAAAGCTGGGCCAGTCTATTAACTGATGGATGTAAGGGGACATTCGTTGCAAATAGTGCTACGAATGTGTCCTTTATTCGTTGCGCAGGGTCTTTATACGTTGCATTATTTGCATTGAATAGTTCTTTTATTTGTTGCAAACCCGCATTACTCCCCTTTAACCAGCACCGTGCGAAGCAGTTGAGTGTCCGCCAGCATCTGCAGCACATATACCCCAGGACTCAAGCGCATGGCATCGGCGGGCAACGATTCCTGTAGCACCCCTCCGGCAAAGCGCCCGTAGTTTCGCTGCCAGACCGTCACACCCTGCTCGTTCAGCAAGCGTAGGGTCAGCGAAGCAACGGGTGGTAATTCAACGCGCCAGGTTAATTGACGGGCGAAGGGGTTAGGCCAGGTGGCAAGCGTCGCGCTCCATGGCGAGATCTCGGCTTGGGGCAACCCAACCGCAGCTCCGCGGAGTTCTACGGTTGTTGTGCTCATGTCCCAGCTGAAGCGCACCCATACTCGGTTCTTCGACTCGTCGTAAAACCAGCCTTCACCGGCTGTTGCCCACGCCGCAGAATCCGTTTGCGCAGTCATGCTCAGGCCATCGCGCAGCACGTCGGAGGGCGGAGTGCTCAATCGATGCCAAGCCAGATCCATCATGCGCAAGGCGGCCGCCTCCGGCCAACTGCTGCCCGCTGTCCGGCTAAGCGAAAGGCGATGCCCCGTGGCATCTGCGCTGCCATTGAACTCCAAAAATTCGTATGCACCAGTTGACTCTGCGTCGGGCTGCATGCCGTTGTCCAGGTAACATTCCCCTGCATAAGAAAAGCTGTTGTTTCCGGCAAAGGCGTGAAGTTCCAAATGGCTGTCGTCAAAATTGCCGGCGTTTGCCATAGCTGCCGGCGCCATGGGCAGCACCGAGCCTGCGCGCACGTAAAGCGGAAGGTTGCCCAACGGTGCGATTGCCGTAATGACCCCTGGCCCCGCGTTTGACGACTCGTTAAACCAGTGAATCCACTCGCCCTCCGGTAGGGTAACGGAGCGGCTTGTGGCACCCACCGAAAGGACGGGCGCAACCAGTAAATCCCTTCCCCAGAAATATTGGGTATTTTTATTTTGAAGGGCTGTGTTGCCCGGATCAAAGTAATCCATAGGCAAAGCCATGGGACGTCCCGTAGCCGCGTAGCGACGCGCCAGGCTGTAGTGGTAGGGCAAAAGCCGGTAGCGCAGGCGAATGGCGTTGCGCGCATGGCTGCGAAAAGGCTCGTTGAGGTAAACCGGTTCCGTGATGGCATTGTCCACGCCGTGGGCGCGCATGACGGGTGCAAATGCGCTCAGTTGGGTCCAGCGTAGGTAAAGTTCCGCGTTAAAAGACCCTGTGAAGCCGCCCATGTCGCTGTGCATCCAGGCGCTACCGCTCATGCTCATGCCCAGCATGACCGGAATTTGAGCCTGCAGGCCCGACCAACTGCGCTGCACATCGCCGCTCCACGGAATGGCTCCATAACGTTGCATACCCGTGTAGCCGGAGCGAATCAGATTGAACAAACGTTCACTCGGGCGAAGGGCCGCATAGCGATCGTGCAACAGCCGCGCCCACTCCAGGCTGTAGTGGTTGTGGATGCGCCGCGCAGAGCCGCCGCTGTGAAGCATATCGGATGGATGCGTTTCCGGCTCGCCCAAGTCGCACCACCAGCCGAGCGGCCCGTTGATGAGCAGGTTGTCGTATTGGGTCCATAACCATTCCCTGGCCATGGAATCCGTCATGTCAAAAAGCGCTGCCGGTCCCGTCCAGAAACCGCCGAGCACAAATGGATCGCCAAATAGATCCGTTGCCAGAAAATCGTTGGCCGCCAGGAACGAATAATTGTCGGACGCCGTGGTAAAGTAAGGCTCTGTAATCAGGATAGGCTGCACACCGCGGCTGCGCAAGTCGTTTAAGAAACCGGGTGGATCGGGAAAGGCGCTCAAATCCCAATCCAGATCGCCCATACGGCCCGGGTCGCCAAACCAGTAGAGGTCCAGCACCAGGGCATCCAACGGGAAGTTGCCGTCCAGCAGATCGTCCACCGTGCCCAGCGCGTCAGCCGTGCTCCGGTAGCCGTACTTGGACTGAATAAAACCCAGGGCCCAGCGCGGGGGAAGGGCTGCTTCTCCCGTAAGCGACCTGAACGCTGCCTGGCTCTCGTCGAAACTCGCGCCGCCCAGCACAAACAAACTGGGAATATCCAGCTCTGTTGTATAGTCTAAACGCTCCGGATCAGAAGCGCCGATGTTCCAGGTGGCCGGCCCTTCGTGGTCCCATAAGATAGCATATCCTTTGGATGAGAAAGCTAATGGTGTAGCAATGTTCATGGTTTCTGCGCCATAACTATAACCACCCGCCTGCGAATTGTAAACCGGCAATACCCTGCCGCGGCGGTTGATGTCAATGGCTCTTGAGCCAGTACCCTGCCAGCTTTCTTCAGCCGAGATTTGCATGCGGAAGAAACCACTCGCCCCGGCAGTTCCCGAAGGATAGGTTTGCGTATGGATCAACGTATCGGCACCGCGCACAAAACTGAGACGCAAATTTGCTTTGGTTACCACAGCTTTCAGCGACCCGGCATCCAGTTCCAGCCGATCAGCAAATTCTGTTAGTGCCGACACTTCCGGTGAGGCCTCAATGCTGAACGTGTTCTGCCAGGTTGTTGCCGTGTCCGGTCGGGGCGCTACCTGAATGATGTTGTTCGAATAGGCCCGCAACCCAATACCTGGCCCGGTTGCGGGAAACACATGCAAAGTTATGCCGTCAAACGTATGCGATCCATACCCGCCGCCCGCGGCACCCGCAGCTACGGGCCAATACATGTCGCTGCCGTCAGCATCACGCCCCACCAACGACCCGCTTGCACTGCGGAACACAAACGCCAAATGGGTAACGAGCTCTCCAACCGGGAAACCGTAGAAGTCGGCCACGTGCACCTTTAGTTGGTACAAATTCGGGCCCACCGAATCCATTTGCACCAACGGATCGGCAATTCCCCAGTCCGAAACCACGTACTGCCAGTCGCTGCTGTCGCTGCTCAGCACGGTCAGTACACCGGTGTGCGCGTACACCTGGCCGTTGTAGCCAGCCAAAGCGCCGTTTCCCTGGGTGGCGTCAAACACAATGGTAATGCTGTCGGCCGGTGTCGGCAGCGCTGGCGCGATAGCAAGCTGGGCCTGGGTGCTGGCAAAGCTGCAAAGCAGCGCAACCAGGCTTGTGATGATAGTACGAATCATGGTATGGGTGGAAGGAGCAGCTTGCCGGAGAAAAGGGCGGCTTAATGGTGGAAAGGGGAACTTGCGCTAGGCAATTATGGTGCGTTTGCACTTGGTGTGCCTGTTACACGAAGTTACAAGGCACGGGGCTTTATCCACAATTGAAATTTTCACGGCCCCCCTTCGACCTACAGGGAGCTGCGCTACCCTGCTTTGCGCTTCATGAAGATGTTTTTTCATCTGGAGCCCTTTCGGCATCAATCGCCGAAGACGGGCCGCTATTACCAATGCATGAAGGTGCGCTTTCCGTATAAGTACGATGCTGTTAAAGCTTTTTTGACAGGGTAAGGGATGCGTTATGCCCCGCAAAGCCACTACTACTTTTTTGTGGTGCCGGACAACATAGGCCCGGAGGCCTATGAAAAGAAGCTGAAGCAAAAAACCTGGGCTTTTTACAACAGCAATCCCGAACAGATTCCCGATGTTGCGCGAGCGGGCATTGCGAGTGCTGAAGCTGTGGCTTCCATTGCGTCTGCGGCCAAAGAGGAGCCCCCCCGCCAAAGCCGGAGCGGGCCCATGCAGTTTGCAGCCATGCTGCAACGCCTGAGCCCTGAGCAGGAAGATGTCTTGCGGCGCTATCTGCAAATGCTGACCCTGAAACGCTACAGCCCGCAGACCATCCAAACCTACCGCAGCGCCTTTGTGTATTTCCTGGACTGGTGCGGCCACCGCCTGCCGCTTGACCTGAGCAATCAGGACATTCTGGACTACATGGCCCGCTGCATCGAACATGGCTCCATTTCGGAGTCATACCAGAACATCATAATCAACGCCATCAAGTTTTACTACGAAAAGGTAGAGGGCAAACCGCGCACCATTTACACTATACCGCGGCCCAAGCGCTACGAACCCCTTCCCAAAGTGCTGGATAAGGAGGAGATCCGTAAGATGATCCATGGAACCGCCAACCTAAAGCACCGCTGCCTGCTGCTGTTGCTCTACGGGAGTGGCCTGCGCCTGGGCGAAGTGCTGAACCTGCTGCCCCGAGACGTTGACCGCGCCCGCGGCGTGCTCCACATCAAGCGCGCCAAAGGCAAAAAAGACCGCGAAGTGCCCATTCACCCGGCACTCATTGACCTGCTGGCCCAGCAAATGGTTCAGGGTCAACACCTTACCTGGGTCTTTGAAGGCATCAACCCCGGCGAGCCCTACAGCGACTGCTCCGTGCAAAATGTGGTCAAGCAAGCCGCCGCCCGCGCCGGCGTCATCCGCCCGGTAACCGCCCACATGCTCCGCCACAGCTACGCCACCCACCTGATGGAAGACGGCATCGACCTGCGCATCATCCAAAGCAACCTGGGCCACGCCAGCATCAAGACCACCGAAATCTACACCCACGTAGCCCGCCAACAAAAGCCGCGGTCGCCCCTGGATGATATTTTGGGGCCGACGGGGTAGGGGGGAATGATCAGTTGACCTATTTGGTATTGTGATACGCTCTTGATTGTTTCCCAGAGGGGAAACTAGTGACTTTGAACTTGAATAAAAATGAAAGAGCTATGACATTTGGGAGTTCAAGACCGAATACAGCAGTAAGGTGTGTGTTCAGAAGGCCCAATTCTCAAGGTTTGAGAACAGCACAAAGAATGCTCGTTTTGATACTGTTTTGAAGGTGTTTTGAAGGTGTTTTGAAGCCTTAGGAGCAACGGTTAATTTCTATGTAGAGTTGAATGAGCGGCGGAATGCGTATTGAAGAACAGGAAACCAGACGCAAAATTAGTGGCTTCTGACAAACGCAAAAAGCGCCATGCTTGCGCCAGCTGTCTAATCCAAAAGACAGGTTAAGGCATTGTGGTAACAGGTCTTTAGATCTTCTATTCGGCCTGAATTAGCATCATTGAATTGCAAATAACTTCACGGACAAGTTAGTCTTTCACTTTTCTCTTCACAGTTCTTGCACTACGGCGAAGAGCCGAGATGCTCTTTTAGTTTGCGGTTGCCAAAGTTTTATGTATTTTTATAAAGTGGGGTTAACAATACCTTCCAAAAAAGTATAAAAGACACTCGCTAAAAGCGCTCGACCTTCGTTTATTTCCATTTACGACGATTAAAGCGCAATGCAAGAGGCGTACAAAGTTCATGTAAAGGAAATTGAGCCAGTGCAGGGTGTTCTTTAATCGAATTGTTACCGGAAACCCTATGACGACACTACTACGATCAAACAGACGGACTTTAAAACAACTTTTGGGACGACTTTCTGACCAAATTCTGAAACCGTTCTTAATTGACAAGGCAACCCTTCGTATTTTTATTTTTTTGCCACCGCACGAAAAAAAATCAAGTTTTATTGCCTCCCACATTGCACACATTTGTCTTTGCCTGCCACCGCAACAAACCGACCCGAAGGCAAAGCCAAAAGAGAGCAATCGCCAACGCTTTATTAACAGCCTACAAATACCTAACACTTGCAAACTACCTGACCACCAAAGAGTAGTAACCAAACAAACGCCATTATGGAGAAAAAAAGGAAATTGGTATTTAAGGTTTCGGAGAGTATTGAAGCAACTATTCTCCAAAGAGCTATTGAACTGGTTAAAGAAGGTAAGACGGAAGGCATTGTTGACAGCAAGCCCCTTGGATAATTGGGAATATTCATTGACCAAAAACCCGATTTGGCAATGCTCCGGTATCAAGGCACGGAACACAACCCCGAATTGCACGGAAAAAACATTTATATTGGTGGTAGCCACCCCGAAACGGACAAAATCAAAACTTCCTAACGGTTACTAACTATCCCGAAATCTATTATTGTGATTCACGCTAAAGACATATCATTCCATTACACAGAAGGCAAGCCGGTATTGCAAAATATCTCCTTTGACCTTGAAAAGGGAAAGACTTTGGCTATTGTTGGAGCATCCGGTTGCGGTAAATCTACCCTGTTACGAATTATCTCAGGCATTTTGCCCTGCACGAACAGCAACCGGCTCCAAGGAACTCTTTCCGTTGAAAACCAAACGCCCGACCAATACCGCCAAACCGGTAAATTGGCTTTTATGTTTCAGGAGGCGACATTGATGCCCAACCTGACTGTTAAGGAAAACATTGAATTACCTCAGAAAATTAAGGGAAGCAATGAAAAACTAAAGGTTGCCGAATTGATTAAAGCAGTTGGGTTGGAAGAATATTCCACCTATCTGCCCAAACAACTTTCGGGGGGTATGAAAACAAGGGTGGCTCTGGCTCGGGCATTTGTTACTGCACCCGAATTGCTTTTGCTGGACGAACCTTTCTCGGCTTTAGATATTGGCTGGAAAAGCGACCTATACAAGCGTCTGGTATCTCTTTCTCATACCACCATAGTAATTGTAACGCATGATGTGCAGGAAGCCATTTTGTTAGCCGATGAAATCATTGTCTTAAATCGAAAAGGCAGTATTCAGGCTATGTTCAGTGTTAAAACTTCTACTTCCATTAAAGACCGGGTAAATGACATTGCCGGATTTATAAGCGATAAATCGTTTAAAGAACTATTTCCGGCATTACAGCAAGCCATTATATTGGAAGGAGAAAGAGCGAGCGTTAACGACAACAGAATAAATGAAATCCTCAAAACAATATCTCAAAGTGCTGGAGATGAGTCAAAGGAAAATTTGATCCAAAGCAGTTTACTCGATTCTATTAGAGAACATGCCAACGAACCTGATGTTCATGCGGTATTAATTGAATCATTTACTAAAGCAAAAACTGACCGTTTAAGGTATATGCTCCTATGG
>ENA-ORBV01000458-ORBV01000458.1-microbial-mat-metagenome-genome-assembly--contig:-NODE-458-length-93245-cov-14.064539_pt1 | contig 93245 bp, 96 predicted proteins | sample MGYA00237777_ERZ505514 | MGnify/ENA primary metagenome ERZ505514 (study PRJEB26160, sample SAMN06269048) | microbial mat metagenome | isolation source: Oligotrophic lake microbial mat | place...
CCGGGCGCGACGGTTTCGTCGACAGCGGGCCTTCTTGCGTTCATCGCGGTTCCCTTGGCTTGAGGGGCAATGGTGCCTATGCGGCGCAGGGCGCGCCAGCGTTGTTTCATCGGAGGCTCGCCGTGTCCCGGCCAGAAAATCGGGATCGGCGTGTTGCTTGGGATGATCACCGCGCTGATCGAGGTGGGCGTGGTCAGGCCAACGCCAGCACCACTCACCGTCAGCCTCGAAGGAACATTTTAGTGGTCGAGTGAACGGCGAGCCTCCCGGGCCTTTTCCAGGTGCCACGCCATCCCCATCCCGATGAACGCCGCTTCGGCCGCGTCGAGATAGGAAAGCGCTTCCGCGCGATCGCCACGCTGGGCTGCGATCTCCGCGCCGCAGAGCTGCGTGGCCGCGACGTCATGGCGTGAGCCGCGGGCCTCGGCCGCTTTCATGGCGGCCGCCAGGTAGCTCTTGGCCTTGCGCCGGCCGTGTCCCTCCGCGGCGGCGCGCGCGAGCGCGCGGTAGGTCATCGCCAGGCCGAGCCTGTCGTGCGCGCGAGCGCGGTCGATCGCGTGGAAGGCATAGGCGCGCATTTCCGCGATGCGGCCGGTGTGCTGCATGGCCATGCACAGCCAGCCGTAGTTCATCGAGATGTTGAGGCGCTTGTCGCGGCTTTCCATCCACGCGGTCGCGTCGACGATCGCCTGCAGCGCCTCGGGCGAATGGTCCAGCGACCATTTCGCGTAAGCCGCGAGCGAGCGGTCGGCCGCGAGGAGGAAGACGCTCTTCACGCGCTCGGCGACGCGCTGCGCGTCGGTGGCGGTGTCGTACGCGTCCTGCCATCGTCCCTGCCACAGGTACACCGCGCTCCGGAACCCGAGCACCGAGGCTTCGACCTCGTGGTTCGCGCCCTTCACTGCGTCCAGCGCCTCATCGAAGCACGCCTGCGCTTCCTCGAAGTGCCCGAGATCGCCGAGCACGGTCGCCTTGCAGCACAGCGTGTAGGAGAAGCCCACGGCGGGACGCTCCAACGCGCGGTTGCGCCGCATGGTGATCGCCTCGTCGAGCAGCGGCAGTCCGCGGTCGTAGTCGCCTGCGGCCGTGCGCGCCTGGCCGAGCGTCGCCCGGATGCGCAACGCGAACCGCTGGTCGCGGATTTCCTCGGCTGCGGCGAGCGCAAGCTCGAGGTGCAGCGCGCCCTCGCGAGGCTCGCCCAGCGCGTAGCACACGTAGCCCAGCCAGTATTGCGCGCGCGCAATGGCGGGGCGGTCGTCGTTCGTCTCGGCCAGTTCCACCGCCCGGCGCAGGATGCCAAGCTGCTCGCGCCCGGGATCGAAGACGCATACGAGGCCGAACCGCTGCACGATCGCATTCCAGCGCAGGTAGTTCGCTTGCGTTGGCGGCAACTGGTCCAGCGCAGTGAGCGCGGCGCGGTACTGGCTCTGGGCGCGGTCGAGCGCCGAGGCCGCCACCGCCTTGTCGCCTGCGAGTTCCGCATAGCGCGCGGCGTCCCCGGGACGCCCTCCCGCCCCGAAATGCAAGGCGAGCGCTTCGAAGTTTTCCCCGTGGCTGGCTTCCGAGCCGCCGTGCACCAGCGCCGCCGCAATGCGCAGGTGCATGTCCTTGCGCTGGTGGAGGCCGACGGCGTCGTAGATCACGTCGCGCGTGATGCCGTGCTTGAACCGCAGCGTCCCCGGGGCTTCGCCCGGGAAAAGGAAGTCCTGCTCGGCCAGCGCCAGCACCAGCGCGTCGTCCTCGCCGCAGCCGGTAAGCTTCTCGAGCAGCCACACGGGGATCACGTTGCCGATGACCGCCGCGACACGCACGAGGTCGGCCTGCGGCCCGGGCAATCGCGCGACGCGCGACTGGATGAGGTTGTTCAGCCACGCCGAGCCGAGAGTGGCGCGCGACAACCGCCGGTCCTGGCCCTCGTAGGCGGCCGAGTGGCAGAGCTCCTCGATGTAGAGCGGGTTGCCTCCGGAGGAGTTGCGGATCGCGTTGACCACGTCCGGGTCGGGCACGCGCAGCAGGTGGCCGATCGTCTGCGCGGCCTCGTCCTCGGTGAGCGGCGGGAGGTCCAGGCCCCGCGCATCGCCGATCGCGAAACCCTCGTCGGGTGAGTTGCGCTTCGCGACGAGGATGAAGATCGGCCGCGAGAGCCCCCGGATCGCGCCGAGCACCTGGCGCGTGGCGTCGTCGGCCCATTGAAGGTCGTCGACGAAAAGCACCAGCGGCGCGGATTGCGCGAGGCGCTCGAAGAGGTCGCGCACCGCCGCGGTGATCATCTCCGCCGCGGGGCGCTTCGTTTCGGCCTGCGGATCCGCCGCTCCGAGCGACAACGCGGCGAGCAGCACGGTACGGTGCGCTTCGAGTGCCGGATCGATTTCGAGCAGCATCCGTTCGAGCGCTTCGGCGGCCTGCGCCGGCGGCATTCGGGGCGTCAGCCCGGCCAGCGAGCGCAGCGTCTGCAGGAAAGGCTGCAGCGGCTCGGCGGCGAGGTACCCGTCGCAGTAGCCACGCAACACGCGGCATTGCCGGCGCGTGGCGCGCGCGAGGAATTCCTCAGCGAGGCGGGTCTTGCCAAGGCCGGCCGGCCCGATGACCGCCATGAAGCGCGGCTTGCCCGCAATCGCCTCGGCCAGGCCGCTTTCCAGCGCAGCCAGTTCCGATTCGCGCCCGACGAATGGCACCAGCCCGCGCCGCGTGCGCGCCTCGAACTGCGTAGTCACCGGTGCGCGCGCGATGATGCGGTACACGGTCAGCGGTTTTTCCTTGCCGCGCAGGTGCAGGTAGCGCCGTTCGCTCTTCTGGAAAAAACTGCTTTCGGGGCCGAGGGTCGATTCGCTGATGAGGATCTCGTCTGCATGCGCGATGTCGGCCAGGCGCGAGGCGATGTTCGTTGCGTTGCCGAGCAGCTCGAAACGCCCGCGCTCCGCGTCACCCTCGTCGAGCAGCACCAGCCCCGAGTGGATGCCCGTGTGCATGGTGAGCGTAGGCAGCCCGGCGACGCCGGCGCGCAGCCCGCGCACGCGCTCGTGCAGGTCGAGCGCGGCTTCCGCGGCCCGCCTGCCGGCGTCCTCGCGCGGGTCCGGATGGCCGAAGACCGCAAGGATGCCGTCCCCCGAGATCTGCACGATCGTGCCGCCGTGCCTCGGGATGAGGACGTGGTAGGCGTCGCGCAGCTCGCCGAGCAGCTCGGCATAGTGCTCGGCCTCGATTGCGGAGGCGATGCGCGTGGATTCGGACAGGTCCGAAAAGAGCATGGTGAGGTAACGCCTGCGGCCCGCGGCCAGGGGCGGCGCGATAAAGGTCGGTCGGTCGGTCATGGTGCGTCGGGACGGGGCCCGCGGCACTTCGCGGTGTTCATCGGTGCTCGTTGCCTGAAAAATGGGCACTTCCACCCTCGGAATTAATCCCGAAGGGTGCCCTCCGAATGGTGGCCCCGAAGGACTCACCGGGCAAGCCGATTTCGCGGGGCGGTCGGGCCAGAGGTGGCCGCTGTTGCCAAAAAGCACACTTTTGCGAGGCCCGAGGCCCTCATGTATCCGAGGGCACGGAACAGGCCGCACGCCTGGGGCACAACCTCCTCGGGGGGGGAATGCTGCCAAATTTCGGACGAAGACGAGGTCAGGCGCGGGGAAGCGGGTGAAATGCTGCCATTAAGCTTTCTTCTTCTTCGGCACCTTGGCGCCTGCCTTGCGCGCTTCAGGCATCGAAGCCTCTGTGCGTTGAATTACCGAGGAAGAAAGCGTGTACAGCCGGCGTCTAGTCGAGCGAGACGATTCCGTTCCGAATCGCGTACTTGACCAGTGAGGGCAGGTTTTCCATGCGCAGTTTGCGCATCAGCCGCAGCCGGTACGTTTCGACAGTGCGGCGCGTGAGCCCGACGATCGAGGCAATCTCCGGGTTCGACTTGCCTTCCGCGACGTGCTTGAGAATCTCGCGCTCCGGCTGGGTGAGCTCGTCGGCCCGGCGGCCCGCGCGGGGTTCTGCGTCCTTCGCAGTCCCTGAGGATGGAAGAAGCGGTGAGTAGTAGGTCTTGCCAGAGGCGACCGTTCGAACTGCCTTGACCACCTCCCTGCCATCCGTTTGCTTGACCAGATAGCCGCGCGCTCCCGCGTCGATAGCGCGCCTGACGATGATTGCGGAAGAATGCATCGACAGCATGAGGATGCCGGTGGCGGGCCGTTTGCCGATGATGGCGCGCGTGGCGTCGATCCCATTGACCCCGGGCATTGTTATGTCCATGACTATCACGTCCGGACGCAGGCGCTCTGCCGCGGAGATTGCCTCCGCGCCATCTCCCACTGCACCCACGACACAAAGGTCGGAAGTAGCCGCAAGCAGGCTCCTGACGCCTTCGCGCACGACCGGGTGGTCGTCCGCGACGAGGACTGAGAACTGCTGCTTACGACCGGCTCGAGTAAGTTTTGGCAAGAGATAGGGTTCAAATCTGGTCGATCGGCATCCGAATAGCGCGCCGGGGTGCCGCAAATCGTGACATGACGATACGGGTCGACCCTGACCGCCCGAAAACTCGGTTGCGTGGCAATTATTCTGTGCATAGTCGGCGACCGGGTCTGTCAGAAGAATCCGCCCCTTTTGTAGTCCTGAAATTTTCAACCGGTCGAGACAAAGCCGCGGCGCCGCGAGCGCCCGGCGCGGTAGAATCCGCGCGCCTTGTTCCCGCCTGCCCTCCAGGCCGAGCGCCTCGCGCGCCTGCCGAAACCCGAATTCGACGCCGCGCTCCCGGTCAACGCCCGGCGCGACGATATCCGCAAGGCTGTTGAGGCCCACCAGGTGGTGGTGATCTGCGGCGAGACCGGCTCCGGCAAGACCACGCAGATTCCCAAGATCCTGCTCGAAATGCGGCGCGGGGTCGCCGGCTGGATCGGCCATACGCAGCCGCGGCGGATCGCCGCGCGCTCCGTGGCCGCGCGCATTGCCCAGGAGCTGAAGACCGAGCTCGGCAACGAGGTCGGCTACAAGGTGCGCTTCAACGACAAGGTGCGCCGCGAGTCCTATGTAAAGCTGATGACGGACGGCATCCTCCTTGCCGAAACGCAGGGCGACCCGCTGCTACGCGCGTATGACGCGATCATCATCGACGAGGCGCACGAGCGCAGCCTCAACATCGACTTCCTGCTGGGCTACCTGAGGCAGATCCTGCCGCGCCGGCCGGACCTCAAGGTCATCATCACCTCGGCGACGATCGACGCGGAGAAGTTCGCCCGCCATTTCAGCGCGGACGGGAAACCGGCGCCGGTGATCGAGGTGTCCGGGCGCCTGTTCCCGGTCGAAGTGCGTTACCGGCCGGTGGAAGGCGATGCCGAGGACACCACGCGCGACGAAGAGGAGGCCGCGCTGGTCGATGCGGTGGAGGAGCTCTGCAACACGGGCGCGGGCGACGTGCTCGTGTTCCTGCCCGGTGAGCGCGAGATCCGCACTGCGGCGGACGTGCTTGGCCGCAGCCTCAAGGCCGGGACGCGATCCTCGGCCGAGATCCTGACGCTCTTCTCGCGCCTTTCGGCCGCCGAGCAGGACCGGGTCTTCCGTCCCGGCGGCCAGCGCCGCGTGGTGCTGGCGACCAACGTGGCCGAGACTTCGCTGACCGTGCCCGGCATCCGCTACGTGGTCGACACCGGCTTCGCGCGCATCAAGCGCTACAGCTATCGCAACAAGGTCGAGCAGCTGCGCGTCGAAAAGATCTCGCGCGCTTCGGCCGCGCAGCGCGCGGGCCGCTGCGGGCGCGTGTCCGACGGCATCTGCATCCGCCTCTACGACGAGGACGATTTCAAGCAGCGGCCCGAGTTCACCGACCCGGAAGTGTTGCGATCCTCGCTGGCCTCGGTGATCCTGCGCGCCAAGGGCCTGCACCTGGGCGATGTGGGGCAGTTCCCGTTCGTCGATCCGCCGGCGCCGCGCGCCATTGCGGATGGGTATGCGTTGCTGGCCGAACTCGGCGCCGTGGATGACGCCAACGAGCTCACAGCGACCGGCAAGGAGCTCGCGCGCCTGCCGGTGGATCCGCGCATCGCGCGCATGCTGGTCGCGGCCACCAGGGAGGGATGCCTCGAGCAGGTGATGATCATCGCGGCGGCGCTTTCGGTCGCGGACCCGCGCGAGCGCCCGATGGAAAAGCGCGGCGCCGCCGATCAGGCGCAGGCCCGCTTCGACGACCCGCGCTCGGATTTCGTCGCCTACCTCAAGCTGTGGACGTTCTTCGCCGAGGCGCTGGACGAAAAGCTCACCAACCGCAAACTCGCGGTCTTGTGCCGCCAGCATTTCCTTTCGATTGCGCGCATGCGCGAATGGCGCGAGGTGCATTCGCAGCTGCGCGTGGTCACCGAGGATCTCGAGTTCAGGCATTCCAAGGCCGATCCGGCCAAGCCCGAGGGCTACCGGGCGATTCACCGAGCGCTGCTGACCGGGTTGCTTGGCAACGTGGGCATGAAAGCCGACGAGGATTCGGCATACACCGGCGCTCGCGGCATCAAGTTCTGGGCGCACCCGGGCTCGGGCACGCGCAAGCCCGGCAAGTGGATCATGGCCGCCGAGCTGACCGAGACCACGCGCCTCTATGCGCGTTGCGTGGCGGCGATCGAGCCGCAATGGCTGGAGGAGCTCGGCGCGCACCTCATGAAGCGATCGCGCGAAAGCCCGCACTGGGAGAAGTCGCGCGCGCAAGTGGTCGCGATGGAGCGCGGCACGTTGTACGGGCTGCCGGTTTACGTGAACCGCCGCGTGAACTACGGCCCGATCGATCCGGTCCTTTCGCGCGAGGTTTTCATCCGCGCGGCGCTGGTCGAAGGCGAGTACGAGACGCGCGCGCCTTTCTTTGCGCATAACCAGAAGCTCATCCACGAGATCGAGCGGCTGGAGCACAAGTCGCGGCGTCCGGACATCCTCGTCGACGACGAGCTGATCTTCGCGTTCTATGAGAGCCGTGTACCCGCGGGAATAGAGGCGGGCATCCATAACGGCGCCGATTTCGACAAGTGGCGAAAGGAGGCCGAACGCGACGACGCAAAGCTGCTCTTCCTCTCTCGCGAGGACCTCATGCGTCATGAGGCTTCGGGCATCACGACCGGCAATTTCCCGCCGTCGCTGAAGCTCGGGGCCAACGAATTCAAGCTCGAGTACCACTTCGAGCCGGGCACGGCCAGGGACGGCGTGACGATGACGGTGCCGGTCGCGCTTCTCAATCAGGTGAGTGCCGCGCGCACCGACTGGCTGGTGCCGGGCCTGCTGAAGGAAAAAGTGCAGACGCTCGCCAAATCGATCCCGCAGCGGCTGCGGCACAAGCTGGGATCGCTCTCGGAGTTTGCGGAAGGATTCGCTGCGGACGCCAAGCCTTCGGAAGTGCCGCTTTCGACTGCGATTGCGCGCCATGTCCGCGCCGAACTCAATCTCGACATCCCGGTAGACGCATTCCGGCCCGACTCGGCGCCGCCGCACTTGTCGATGAACTACCTGGTTGTCGACGAGCATGGCCGCCAGCTGGCCATCGGGCGCAACCTGGCCGAGCTCAAGAGCGCCATGCGCGAGGAGACCGAGGCGGTGCTGCAAGACGAAGCGCCTATTTCAGAGGGCGAAAAATTCACCGGCTGGACGTTTGGCGACCTCGAGGAAATGATGGAACTCGAGCGCGGCGGCCACACGCTGGTCGGCTATCCGGCGCTTGTCGATGCGGGGGAGGGCGTGACGCTGACGGTCGTCGATTCGCCCGAGAACGCGCAGGCCGTGCATCGCGAAGGCGTCAAGCGGCTGCTGTCGATCGCTTTCAGGGAGCGCATTCGGGACCTCGAGAAGTCGCTGACGCGCGACCCTGCGCTGGGTCCGGTGAAAGAGGACGTGATCTCGGCTGCGATCGAGCGCACCTTCCTTGCCGATTCGCTGCCGATGACTGCGAAGGACTTCGCCGGCCGTGTGGCCGAAGGCAAGAACCGCTTCAACCTGATCGCGCAGGAGCTCATGCGCCTGGCCACCGCTATCCTCACGGAGCATCGCGAGCTGCAGAAAAGGCTCGTCACCGCGGCCAAGGGTTTTCCGGCCGCGGCTGAAGACGTGAAGCAGCAGCTCGCGCGGCTGCTGGCGCCGCATTTCGTTGCGGCAACGCCGTACGAGCGGCTGCAGCACTTTCCACGCTACCTCAAGGGCGCGGGGCTTCGCCTGGACAAGATGCGCGCGGACCCCGCGCGCGATGCACGATTGCTGGCGGAGTTCGCGCCGCTGCATTCGGCCTGGTTGCGCGAATTCGCAGCGCGCGCAAAGCAAGGCGCGGTGACCAGCGAGATCGGGCAGTTCCGCTGGCTGCTCGAGGAATTGCGGGTGTCGTTGTTCGCGCAGGAGCTGCGCACGCCGGTGCCGGTTTCGGTCAAGCGGCTGGCCAAGCTGTGGCAGGGGATCCGGTAACCGCGCATCGCGAGCGGTCACGGTCCATGCGGCATTTCAAATATTCCGGACGGCTACTCGATCACCCGGTCGGCTCGAACCCGACAGGAACCGGCGCCCGTCGTGGCCATACAACGTCGCAAAATGAACGGTAATCGTTTAATTTGGAACAAATGATAAACCGCTCCAGCATGGAACGAGTTCAGACACTCATGCGCCAGTTTCCGGCGCTGGCCTTGCTCGGACCTCGTCAAGTCGGCAAAACCACTCTCGCACGCAGGATTGCGAACGATCTGAACGGCGTGGTCTTTGACCTGGAGCGCGCGTCGGACCGGCTCAAATTGAACGACCCCGAGCTGGCGCTCGGGGCTTTTGCAGATCGCCTGGTCGTGCTCGACGAAGTGCAGCGCACGCCGGGATTGTTCGAGACCCTTCGACCTTTGATCGACGAGCAGCGCAGGCCCGGGCGGTTCCTGCTTCTGGGTTCGGCCTCACCGGCCTTGTTGCGACAGGCCAGCTATGGAACGCATCGCGCCTGGCGCAGAGCATGGGCGTGTCGGCCCCTGCGATCGGCCGCTACCTCGACGCGCGACAGCGGCCTGCTGCTGTCATTGCTTGACGTACGCAGCTTGCAACAGCTCGCGGGCCACCCGGTGGCGGGGGCCTTGTGGGAAGGTACGGTGATCGAGCAGCTGATCAGCGCCAAGCCGCCCTCGGTTCAGGCCAATTTCTACCGCACTGCGCGCGGTGCCGAGGTCGATCTGGTCTTGCACAGCAGCCGCGTCCGCGTGGCGATCGAGTGCAAGTTCTCCAGCAGCCCGAAGCCCGCGCGGGGGTTTCATGAGGCCGTGGCGGCAGGCGTCGCAGTAGACGCGGGCAAAGCCGTAGTGCGGGTCGCCGCACTCGACTCAGCGGCAGGTCCGGAGAGCCACGCGTGGTGCAGGACGAGCATTGCAAATCTCCTTGATACAGTGCGGTTGTTTCAGGCTCTGTGCGCACTTTGAATCGGTACCAGTACATCAACTGGCCGCAAGCCCGCTCCAGCTCTCGTTTTTAGAAACACAAAGTCGAGAATTCAGTCCCGCCACGGCCTTGCCAGGACAAGCACCGCTAACCGGGGTGCAAGAGAGGGATGACCTGCCGGCCGTTGCGGCGATAGTGCTCGAAATCGGAATCCAGCGTAAACAAGCGGCAGTCAGGAAGGCGGATTGAAATAGGAGACTAGGGGGCCGGTGTCGACGATGATCCGGGTCATTCCCCGAAGCCGGACAGGTGCTTGGGATGGGTAGAAAGGTCCTTCGGGCCATCGATGACACCGCATACGTCCGCAAACAGGTCGTGACGACCTCCGCCGCCAGTCCCCTCACTTGCGCGCTGAAGGGCCTCGCGCACGAGATCGGATTGGGACCGGCCAAGTTCGCGCGCACGGCGCGAAAGCCAGGCCGCCAGCGGCTCGGGAAGTTTTACGGTGACGATCTTCATTCGAACAAGGTATTGCGGTTATGCGTAATTGGCAATACGCAGAGTACGACATACGCAGAGTACGACAGGAACGCCCAATACAGCGTCCCCAGGTGTGTCGACCCCGGATCGCGCCTAGAGGTCGATCGGCGAATAAAGCGCCTGCGGCGCGGCGATGCCGCGCAGGCTGAAATCGCCCACGTGCCTGAGCGGGCGCGTGACGAGCTTGGCAAAATCGCTCGATATCAACAGCGGCACGCCGGCCTCCTTGGTGAGCGACTGGATTCGCGCCGTCATGTTCACCGCGGGACCGACCACGTTGAATGCGAGCCGCGAGGGCGAACCGACGTTGGCATGCGTGACCTGGCCAAGATGCAGGCCGAGGCCGAACTCGATCTCGGGCTGGCCGGCATGGCGGCGCCGGTGGTTCACCACGGCCAGGGAGTCGAACGCGTCGATCGCCGCATCGAGAGCCGATTCGCAGACCTCGGCCTCGCGTTCCTTCGACCCGATCTCGAATACGATCAGGATCGCATCGCCGATGAACTGAAGGATTTCCCCGCCGCGCGCCGCCGCGGCCGCGGCACAGTACTCGAAATAGTCGTTCATGAGACGCAGCAGTTCTTCGGTGGGCAGCGTCTCGGACAGGTGCGTGAATCCGCGCAGGTCCGAATACCAGAACGCCGCCTCGATGCGGTCGCCGTCGCCGCGCCGGACCTGGCCGTTCATGATCTTCCCGCTGATCCTCGGGCCGACGAAAGCGTCGAGCAGGCCGAGCGTGATGCGCCGGGTGGCGATGATCTCGAAAAGGGGCGCGAGGAATTGCGCAAGCACGTCGAGCCGCGCGAGGTCGGCGTCGCTAAAGCCTGTGGGCAACCGGGTTGCTAACGTCAAGACGGCGATGTCGCCGGACCCGAAGGCGATCGGAAGCGCCAGGTAGTCGACCATTCCTTCCTTGCGCAGGTCGTCGAGCGTCGCGTGGTCGTCCGGCCGCGCAGGCGAATCCAGCCGGCGGCGGTAGGCTTTCTTCTCCTCGCGGACGTACTGGTTCGGGCTGCCGATGTAGGCGTCCAGGTTTTGCCCACCATGGCCCGCGGTCCACGGCCGCGCGCCCTGGTCGCGGTCCCAGAACACGCCCCACGCAAGGACCTGGGGATGCAGCGTGGTGGTGGTGAGGCGGATGCGGTCGACCGGGGCGCCCGCTGCGTCGAGCCGCACCGTCAACTCCGTGACCAGAGTAACGGCGTCCGGCAGCCGCCGCCCCTCGGTCATCAGCCACGTGGCCACCGGTTCGAGCGACCAGCCCTCGCGCGGGCCGAAAAGCGAACTGCCGTCCACAGTGCCATGTCCCACTAATGCGTCAGGGGCGCCGATGTTAGCATCGGCCCCATGATCGGCATCGGCAAATCCCTGTTCCTCGCTTTCGTGAGCCTCATCAACCGGCGCATGCTCTGGCTGATGATCTGGCCGGTGCTCGTTTCGCTCGTGTTCTGGGGCGTGGCCGGATTCCTGCTCTGGTTCAAGACCGCCGTCTGGATCGCCTCGCAGCTCGGCAAGCTGGCCCAGCCGCTCACCAACTGGGTGCCGTTCGACGTGTCCAGCATCACGCTCTTCTCGGCGCACGTGATGCTGATCCTGCTGTTCGTGCCGCTCGTTTACCTCACCGCGTTGCTGATCCTTGGCATCGTCGGCATGGATGCGATGGTCGAACACGTGGCTTCGCGGCACTACCCGGGCCTCCTGAGAAAGCATGGCGGCGGCACTGCGAGCAGCGTCTGGAACGGCGTGGTGGCGCTCTCGGGCATGGTGCTGCTTTTCCTGGTCACGCTGCCGCTCCTGCTGATCCCGCCGCTTTGGGCGATGGTGCCGGTGGCCGTGATGGGCTGGGTGAACCAGAAGATCCTGCGCTACGACGCGATCGCCGATCACGCATCGCCCGAGGAGATGAAGCAGATCTTCTCGGCACGGCGCGGCACTTTGTATGCGCTGGGCGCGATGCTCGCGCTCATTGCCTACATCCCGGTCGTCGGATTCCTTGCGCCGATGCTGTTCGCGCTGGCCTTCATCCACTTCGGCCTTGCGAGCCTGACGGAGCTTCGCGGCGAAGCCGGCGTCGCTGTGCCGCGCGATGCGGGTCCCGGAGAAGGCCGCGTGATCGAAGGCGAGGTGGTGCGGCCAGTCACGCAGCCTTGAGGATCCTGCAGGGCAGCCCGCGCGTGTCGGCCGAGCCGCTCGCGGGGTCGTAGGGGCCCGCATAGCTGAGCGCGGCATTGATGTTGATCTCCAGGACGCCGAACCCGGGGCCTTCGGCCTCGGGGAGCCACCAGCCCATGCCGGTCACCACGATGCCCGGGGCGGTGGCATCCGAGACCGAAGCCTTGAGCCGGCAGGCGCCTTCGCCGCGCGGCGTTTCCACCCGCACCCAATCTCCATCCGCGATCCCAAGGGAGCCGGCTGTCTGGGGATGGATCTTGAGGATCGGGTCGGGCGAAACCTTGCGCGCCCAGGCCTGCTCGCGAAAGCGCGAGTGGTGATAGGTTTTTTCGCGCAGGCCGGTCTGCAGCGTGAACGGGTAGGCCGGATCGTCTTCTTTCGATGCGCCCGTGGGCACCCAGCCCGGCAGCGGGTCGAGCCCGGCATCGGCCATGCGCTGCGACCACAGCTCGACCTTGCCGCTCGGCGTCTTGAAAACCTGCGAGGCGAAATCGCCTTGCGCGTACTCGAAGGCGCCGTACCCGTCGGCGGCGATGCGCTCGAGGTCGAGTTTTGCATCCTTGACGAGGAACTCATTGAACTCGCGCTGCGTGCGCCACGGCATGAGCTTGCGCTCGGCCGCGCCATGACCGGCCATGCGATCGAGGAATCCCGAAGCGATTTCAATGTCCGGCCGGGCTTCGCCCACGCGGGTGGCGAGCGCGGCGGTCCAGGTGACGCAGGGGCCGTGACCGTTGACCGAGACGTCTTCCTCTTCGAGCGTGGTGGTCTTGGGCAGCACGATGTCGGCCACCGCGGCCGTCGGGTTCATGCTGTGCGTGGCCACCGCCAGAAAGTCGAGCGAGCGCAGCGCCTCGAGCGTGCGCCGGGAATTCGGGTAGGTCACCGCGATGTTGACGCCCGTGACGTACATCGCGCGCACCGGGTAAGGCCGGCCGGTGAGGATCGCTTCGATGACGGTGGGGTTGTGGCAGGCGGTCTGCCAGCCGCCGGGCCCGGCCCAGAGCGGGAAACGATCGGCGCCGAGGGTCTGCGCTGCGACTTCGCGCGGCAGCTGGAATGCCGGGTCGTGAATGAGGTCGAGGTAGCTGCGGAATCCCTTCGGTCGCTTGGCGCGGCGATTGCCGCCGGGGCGGTCGAGGTTGCCGCTGATCGCAACGAGGCAATGGAATGCGCGGAAGGTCTGCACGCCGTTGGTGACCGCATCGATGCCATGGCCGGACACGAAAGTCGAAGGCCCGTCGGCAAACGCGCGGGCCGCGGCCAGGATAGCGGCGGCCGGCACGCCGCTGACTTCGGAGGCGCGCCCGGGCGTCCAGCCGCTCACGCGTTCGGCAAGCTCGTCGAAACCGCGAGTCCATTGGGAAATGAAAGCCGCATCCTGGCGGCCTTCGGCGATGAGGACGTGCGTCATCGCAAGGGCGATCGCCGCGTCGGTGCCCGGCAGCGGACGCAGCCAGAGGTCGGCGATCTTCGCCGCCTCCGAGCGCATCGGGTCGAGCACGACGATTTTCGCGCCGCGCGCCTTGGCTTGCTTGACGCGCGCCCACTGCACCGGGTTTGCCGCATGCGGGTTGGCCCCAACCATTAAAACCGTGTTTGCGCGCTCGACGTCCTCGCCGTTCTGGATCGCGAGGCCCGTGACCATGTCGGACACGCCGCGGCAGCCGCCGCACAAGTCCTGGTTGATGAGGAAATTCGGCGAGCCGATCGCGCGCATCATGAGCGCGACGACCGCGCCGCGCGAGAAGAACGCTCCGCCGACCGCGGCCGCGAGGCAGAGTGGCCCATGCTTCGCTCGCGATGCGGCGAATCCGTCGGCCATCGCATCCAGCGCTTCGTCCCACGAGATTTCCCGCCACTGGTTGGAGCCGCGTTCCCCGACCCGCTTCAGGGGATGCAGCAGGCGGGCCTTGCCGTAGGTGACTTCGGCCAGCCCGCGGACGCCCTTGACGCAGAAAGCGCCGCGGGAGGCGGGATGGGCCGGATTCGGGTCGATGCGGGAGACGCGCCCGTCATCGACGCGCGCCAGCGCCCCGCAGCCGGTGGAGCATTCCCAGCAAGTGGTCGGGACGGTACGAAGTGAAGACTGCGGCGAGGAGGACGATGGCGTCATGTTCCGAGACTAGGAGCGCGCGGGGCGCGCTGTCAAGGAGCACGCGGAGCGCGCTGTCAAGGAGCGCGTTTCAATCAATCGATGCGATCAATCGATGCTTGAGCCGCGCCCTGGGTTCGCGTAGCGTAGGGCCACATGTCCGTCGCAATCGAAGTCTCCAGCCTGCTGTTCGAGTATCCCGGTGTTCGCGCCCTGGACGATGTCTCGTTCACTGTGGCCGCGGGCAGCGTGACCGCGCTCGTCGGCCCGAACGGCGCCGGCAAGACCACGCTGCTGCGCTGCCTCGCCGGGCTCGAGTTGCCGCTGGCCGGGAGCATCGAAGTCGCGGGCCTCGACGTGCTCGAGGAGCCGCGCAGCGTGCACCGGCGCATCGGCTATCTCTCGGACTTCTACGGCCTGTATGACGCGCTGACGGTGCGGCAGTGTTTCGCGCATGCAGCGTCCGCGCACGGCGTCGGCGAGGACGCGCTTACCCAGGCGATCGAACGGACCGCAGAACGGCTGGATCTCGCCGATCTCGTCCATCGTCGCGCAAGCGAGCTTTCGCGCGGCCAGCGCCAGCGGGTCGCCATCGGGCAGGCGTTGATCCATGACCCGCAGGTGCTCATGCTCGACGAGCCGGCCTCCGGGCTGGATCCGGAAGCCCGGCATGCGCTGGCGCAGCTGTTCACCCGCCTGAGCCGGGACGGCATGACGCTGCTGGTGTCCTCGCACATCCTCGCCGAGCTCGACGAGTACTCGACTGACATGCTCGTCATGCGCAATGGGCGCATCCTCGAGGCGAAGGCGGTCACCGATGCGCGGACTACCCGCCGGGTGCGGATCGAATTTGCACGCGAAGCCACGGACGTTGGCGTGCAACTCGCTGCGATTGCGGGCGTGCGCGTTGTCGAAACCACCGGGCGCGAGGCGACCATCGAAATCGAAGGCGGGGCGGACGCGCAGGGCGAAGTGCTTCGCTCGCTTGTGATGGCCGGGTTGCCTGTGACCTCGTTCGCGCCGGAGCGCGAGAACCTGCACGAGTCCTATTTGCGCACGGTCTCAGACGACGCAAAACGCGGGCGCCCCGAATGAATCCGGAACTGCGCCGCAACCTCTGGCTGGAGCTCACGCTGCACAGGGTGGTCGCGTTGCCCGTGGGGCTCGTGCTTGCGTTCATGCTGGCCTATTCATGGGCCAGGGACGATCCCAATGGGTCGCTCGCCACGACCGCAGTGACGCTCTTTATCGGATTCGCCCTCTGGGGCGCGATGCACGCCGGCGATGCGGTGATAGGCGAAGTTCGCGCAAGGACCTGGGACGGGCAGCGCATGTCGGCGATCGAGCCGTGGACGATGACCTGGGGCAAGCTCGTCGGCGCGCCCGCCTTTGCGTGGCTAGGCGCACTCCTGTGCCTCTTCGTGTTTGTGCTGTTCTCGCCGTCGGCAAACACGTTCGGGACGATGCTGTTCCTGCTTTCCGGCGCGGTGCTGGTGCAGGCGCTTGCGCTGAACGGCAGCGTGGTCGCCGCGCGCCGTGGCTTCGTGCGCAACACGTCGAGCATCTGGATCATCGTCCTCGCATTCATGATCGTGGGTCCCTGGATGTCGGTGCTGACCTCGAGCGATGCGGACATCGTGTGGTGGGGCCGCGGCTGGAAGCGCATCGACTTCATGCTGGTTTGCACTGCCCTCTTCGCAGGCTGGGCGGTCTTCGGCGCGCATCGCATGCTTTGCGAGGAGCTGCGCGTGCGAACGCTGCCCTGGGCCTGGGTCGCGTTCATTGTTTACGTCGCCTCTTACATCGCCGGCTTTGGCATCCGGCCGAACGACACGCTCGCCCAGCAGAAGAACGTCGTGCTGATTGCCGGCATGATTGTTTCGCTTGCGGCGATGTACCCGATGCTGTTGTCCGAAGTCGGCGGGGCCATGGCGGTGCGCAGGCTGCTGTTGCGGGCTTCGAACAAGGAATGGCGGCGGCTGCTCCAGGAAACGCCACTGTGGCCGGTGACGCTGGTCCTTGCGGCAGTCTTTTGCCTGCTTACCGTGGGCCTTGCCGGCAGCCGTCCCGGTCCGAACGATTTTTTCCGCGCCATTGTGCTGGCGCCGCTCCCGCTGCTCCTGCTTGCCGTGCGCGACGCGGCGTTGTTCCTTTTCTTCGCGTTTGCACGCCAGCCGCGCCGTGCGCAAGCGGCGGCGCTCTTTTACCTGCTGCTCCTTTACTGGCTGGTGCCGATGCTCCTGCGCTCGGTCGGTCTCCAGGGTGTTTCCGACCTGGTGCTGCCGCCGTTCTGGGAGCGTCCCGGCCTGGCCTCCGCAGTGGCGGCGGTGCAGGCGGGCGCGATGGTTGCGGCCGCAGTGTGGCGCTGGCGCAAGAACTACGGGAGTTGAATCGCATGGGATTCGGTGCACTCATCATCGGCGACGAGATCCTCGTCGGCAAACGCCAGGACAAGCACTTCAGCGTGCTGGTTGCGGCGCTGGCCAAACGCGGCTTGCGGCTCTCGTTCTGCGAATACCTGGCCGACGATCCGCCTCGCCTGACTGAAGTGCTTGCCCGCACTTTTGCTTGCGACGACATCGTGTTCAGCTACGGCGGCATCGGCGCGACGCCGGACGACCATACCAGGCAATGCGCAGCGGATGCGCTGGGGACCGCGCTTGCGCTCCACCCCGATGCGGAGCGTGAGATCCGGGCGCGCTTCGGCGACGAGACCACGCCGCAGCGACTGAAGATGGGCGAGTTCCCGGCAGGCTCGGAGATCATCCCGAACCCGGTCAATCGGGTGCCCGGGTTCTCGATCCGCAACCACCACTTCGTGCCCGGCTTCCCGCAGATGGCCTGGCCGATGGTGGAGTGGGTGCTCGACGAGCGCTATCGCCACCTGCACAACTCGCACGCGCTCAGGGAGGAGTCGATCTTCGTCTACGAGGCCGGCGAGAGCATGCTGTCCGACCTCATGTACGGCATCGAAGCGAAGTGGAAGAAGCTCAAGCTTTTTTCGCTGCCGACCATGGGCAAGGACAGCAGCCGCGGCCACATCGAGCTGGGCGTGCGGGGCGACCCCGCGGAGGTGGAGGCGGCGATGGGCGAAATCCGCGCCGAGATCACCCGGCGCGGCCATCCCTTCAAGGCAACGCCGGGCTGAAAAACAAAAACCCCGCCGAAGCGGGGTTCTTGTCGCCCCCCCGCCGAAGCGGGGTTCTTGTCGCCCCCCCGCCGAAGCGGGGTTCTGGGACTACTACTACTTCTTCTTCTTCGCCTTGGGCCTGGGCTTTGCCGCCCTGGCCACGGCTTTCGGCACCGGCTTCTTCACCGGTTTTGCGACGCGCCGTTTGGGTGGCGAAGCACGCGCCACGCTTTCGGGCCGGCGCTTGGCCGGCCGCTTGGCGCTCAGGCCGCTTTTTTTGCTTTTGCGTAGCCTTTCATCGTTTCCGTCGCGGCCGTTGCATTCGCTTCGGCCATCTCCGTGGCCTGCTTGGCGGCCTTGGAGAACGTGTCGTAGGCCGAGTTGGCCGCCGACAGCATCGACTTCACCGCGGCAACGCCGACATCCGACCCAGCCGGCGCGTTCTTGCTCGCCTTGTCCAGCAGCGTGACAAAGTTCTGGTTCAGCTCCGAGGCTTTCGCTTCGGCGAACTTCGACAGCTCGGTGTTCGTCTCGACGGCGATCGCGTACACGCTCTTCGAGTACGAAACGCACTTCTCGACGGCGGGCTGCGCCAGCGTCTGCTGGATCGTCACGAATTCCTGGACGTCCTTCGCGCCGGCCAGGGTGCGGGCGTTGTTCATCGAATCTTCGAAGATCGACTTCAGCATGGCGGTCTGCAGGCCGACCAGCTTTTCCATCGCGGAGAACTGCGTCGCGGCGATCGAAAGGGCGGTTTCGATATTCGTTTTGTTGGCGGCGGTGATCTGCTCAGGCGTTACGTACATGGTCAACTCCTTTAAGGTGGATAAATTCGGTGCTGCGGTAAGGGGGGGCTTCTGTGCCGCCTTGTGCGTCGCAACAATTCAGATTCTAAGCGCGTTGTTGCAGTGCGTCAAGTTCTTTTTTTGAAGCTCTCAGATGACTGAATATAAACGGAAAATGCGCCTTGTGCGGTGCCATTATTGGAAAGTTAGTGAGCACTTCGTTTGAAACCAAAGGTATGACAGGAATCTCCCACTGGGCGAAATGCGGGCGACGCTGGAAGTAAAAGCGGCAACAATATCGGCATGACTGCGCCCGCCGTGCCGGCTGCCCAATCGACGCCGGTTCACGGCCTGTTCATTCCGGGGCTCTTCGTTTTCCTTTGGAGCTCGGGTTTCATCGGCGCCAAGCTCGGACTGCCCTATTGCGGCCCGCTGACCTACCTCTCGCTGCGCTATGCGTGCGTTGTGGTGCTGATGCTGCCGGTCTGCTACCTGGCGAGAGCCGCGTGGCCCGCGACCCGTGCGGAGGCGGGGCACGTCATGGTGGCCGGCGCGCTGATCCAGGCCGGGTATCTCGGCGGCGTGTTCATTGCGATCAGCCTGGGGATGCCGGCGGGCGTGGCGGCGCTGATCGTGGGACTGCAACCGATCCTGACCGCATTCCTCTCCGGGCACATGGTGAACGAGCGCGCCACCCGCATGCAGTGGGCGGGCCTCGTGCTCGGGTTCCTCGGCGTCATGGTGGTCGTGTGGAACAAGATGGCGCTCGGTGCGGTGACCTGGGGCGCGGCGTTGTCGGCCACGGTCGGCCTCGTCTGCATCACCTACGGGACCCTCTACCAGAAGCGCCGCTGCGCCCACGTGGACATGCGCACCAACTCGTTCCTGCAGTTCCTCGCCGCCTTCATCGTGACCGCGCCGCTGGCGGTTGCGTTCGATTCGCTCGAAGTGCAGTGGACGCCGCAGTTCATGCTGGCGCTTGGGTGGATGGTGTTCGGGCTGTCGCTCGGCGCCGTGTTCCTGCTTTTCGCATTGATCCGGCGCGGCGCGGCCACGGCCGTGGCAAGCCTGTTCTATCTCTGCCCCCCGACCACTGCGATCCTCGCGTGGCTGGTCTTCGGTGAGTCGTACTCGCCGTGGGCCGCGCTCGGCATGGCCATTACCGTGGCCGGCGTCTGGCTGGTCACCTCCAATGCACCGAAGGAGCCGACCCCTTGACGATGGCCCCGGCCCTCGAGTTCCAGCCGGACCGCGTGGAGTACCTCGCCGATCCCTTCCCGCTGTATCGCCGCATGCAGGACGAGGATCCGGCGCACTGGAGCCCCAGGATCAAGTCGTGGGTGCTCACTCGCTACGACGACGTGAAGCGCGCGTGCCTGGACAAGGACATGTCCTCGGACCGGCTGCGGCCGTTCTTCGCGTCGATGCCGGGACCGGAGGCCGCGAAGATCGGGGACATCATCCGTTACCTCTCGCACTGGATGGTGTTCCGCGATCCGCCGGAGCACACGCGGCTGCGCAAGCTCACCTCCAAGGTCTTCCACCTCAAGTCGATGCGCGAGATGCGCCCGAACATCGAAAGCCTGACCTCCTGGCTGCTGGAAGCGATCGGCGAGCGCGAGGAATTCGATTTCATCGCCGCATTCGCGGGGCCGCTGCCCGCGCTGGTGATCATGGACATGCTCGGCGTGCCGCGCGAAGAGCTTTCGCGCGTGAAACGGATGTCCGACGACATGGCGCTCTTCATCGGCAGCTCGCGCACTTCGGCGGAAAAGGCGCAGGAGAAATACAGCGTCGCGGAATCGGCGACCCACGAAATGGCCGAATTCTTCCGCGTGATGATCCGCGACCGGCGGGCCAATGCACGGCCGGACCTGCTTTCGGAACTCGTGCATCTCGAGGACAACGGCGATCGCCTGTCGGAGGACGAGCTGATCGCGACCTGCATCCTGCTGCTGTTCGCTGGCCACGAAACGACGACCAACCACCTCGCGAATTCGACGCGTTCGCTGATCCTCTTTCCCGCGGAAAGGGAGAAACTGCGGGCCGACCCGGGCCTCGCGGCGCGCGCGGGCGAGGAGTTGCTGCGCTTCGACGGCCCCAGCGGCGCGCAGGTGCGCATCGTCGGGGTCGAGCACGAGCTGCACGGCAAGACGCTCAAGCCCGGCGAGCGCGTGTTCATCATGCTGAATGCGGCCAACCGCGATCCGCGCGCCTATCCGGACCCGGACCGCGTGGACCTTGCACGCGATGGCGTGGCCCATCTCACGTTCGGTTTCGGGCTGCACATCTGCCTGGGGTTCCCGCTTGCGCGGCTCGAGGGCGAAATCGCCATCCCCGCGGTCGCACGGCATTTCAGGCGCATGGAGTTCGCGGGCGAGCCGGAGTGGATCAACTCGATGGTGTTCCGCGGGATGAAGAGCATGCCGGTGCGGGTCGCAAGGTGAGCGCGATGACGCCGACCAGCGACCAGCGCATGCCGAGGTCGCTTTGGTGGACGCTCGCCGGGCTGACCTTCGCGTGGGGATTCAACTGGACGGCGATGAAGGTCGCGCTGGACGAGTTCACGCCCTGGATCTTCCGCAGCCTGTGCATCACGTTCGGGTCGCTGCTGCTTTTCGGTATCGCCTATGCCGCCGGCAACAGCCTGCGCGTGCCGCGGCACCTGTGGGGAAAGCTTGCGGTCCTCGCGTTCTTCAACGTGACCTGCTGGAACATGATGATCGCGTTCGGGCTCATGATGATCCCCTCGGGGCGTGCGGCGATCCTCGCTTTCACGATGCCCGTCTGGTCGGTGCCGCTGTCGGCCTGGCTGCTCGGCGAGAAGATCACGGGCCGCAAAGTCGGCGCGTTGCTGCTCGGCATGATCGGCATGGCGCTGCTGATCGGCGAGGACCTCGTCGTGATCGGCCGCGCGCCGCTCGGCGCGCTGCTTGCGTTGGGCGCCGCTTTCACATGGGCCATCGGCACGGTGATGCAGAAGCGCTGGCCGCTCGGCCTGCCGATGGGCACGTTTACCGCGTGGACGATGTCGCTGGGTGGCCTGCCGATCCTCCTGGGCACCCTGGTCTTCGAGCGCAATGCGTGGACCCCCGTGGGCACCGCGGCATGGCTCGCGCTGCTCTACAACATCGTCATCGCTTTCGCTTTTGCCTACTGGGCGTGGTTCAAGATCGCCTCGAGCGTTTCGGTGACCGTGTCCTCGATCAGCGTGCTGTCGGTGCCGATCGTGGGTGTGCTCTGCGGATTCGTTTTTCTTGGAGAACGGCCAAGCGTGCAGGAGTACGCAGCGCTGGCCTGTGTCGTCCTCGCGGTGCTGGCGGTCAACCTTCCTGCGAGGAAGCGGCAATAGCGCGCGTCTTCGGGATTCGCTCCGCGTCCCAGTGGGCGATGCCCCATGCGAGTTGTTGCGTTGCCGGCGCGTCGACCAGTTCCTTCGGCAATGCATGCCCGAGGAATTCGAACGCCGCAGGCAGTGATCCGGGCCCGGCCGCGCGCGCTTCGGTCTGCTTCGAAAGCTTCTCGCCTTGCGCGTTGACTGCGACCGGCAGGTGCAGGTAGCGGGGCGTGGACAACCCCAGCAATCGCTGCAAATGGATCTGGCGCGCGGTCGAATCGAGCAGGTCGGCGCCTCTCACCACGTCGGTGATGCCCTGGTCCGCATCGTCCACGACCACGGCGAGCTGGTAAGCGAAGTAGCCGTCGGCGCGCAGAAGCACGAAGTCGCCGACGTCGCGTTCGATGTCCTGCGCGATGCGGCCTTGCACTCGATCGGCAAATTCGACAAGGCCGGCTTGCGTTCTTACGCGGAAGGCGCGCGCCTCGCGACCGGGGGCGAGGCCGTTACGACACGTTCCCGGATAGATGCGCGCGCCATCGACTGCAAGCGCTGAATCCGCAATCTCCTTGCGCGTGCATCCGCACGCATACGCCGCGCCCGAGGCCACCAGTTGCTCGAAGACCTCGCGGTAACGTTCCTTCCGCTCGCTCTGCCGCAGGACGGACCCGTCCCATTCGAAACCGCAACGTTCGAGCGACGCGAAAATCGTTTCGGCGGCGCCCGCCTGCGTTCGCGGTTCGTCCACGTCCTCGATGCGCACCAGCCAGCGACCGCCGCTCGCGCGCGCATCCAGGTAGCTCCCCAGTGCCGCAACGAGCGAGCCGAAATGGAGCGGGCCGGAGGGTGAAGGCGCAAAGCGCCCGATAGAGATCGTCATTCTTGCGGGATAAACAGGCGAATCTTGCTTGTTGTGTGAAGTCGGTAACGACGTCTATTGAAGGCGGCGCGTATCATTATGCTTTCCGTCGAAGGGGCCGCACATGGCGACCGTCGAGTTGAACAAGGACAATTTCGAGCAGGTCGTCACCGGCAACCCGGTGGTGATCGTGGACTTCTGGGCGCCCTGGTGCGGGCCGTGCCGGGGATTTGCGCCGGTGTTCGAGAAGGCCTCCGAGTCGCACGCAGACATCGTCTTCGCAAAAGTGAACACCGAGGACGAACAGGAGATCGCCGCCGCTTTCGACATCCGGTCGATCCCGACGCTCATGGTGTTTCGCGACAAGGTGATCCTCTACTCGCAGGCCGGCGCGCTGGCGGCGGGCGCGTTGGGCGATCTCATCGAGAAAGCCAAGCAGGTCGACATGGCCGAAGTGCAGAAGGAAATCGCCGCGCGCGAGAACGACGAAGCCGCCAAGCTAGACTGATTCCTGTGCATTCAATACCGATGAACCAATTCGGAGGCAACAATGCTCGAAGTACGCAAATCGGCTGAACGGGGGTACGCAGACCACGGATGGCTGCGCTCTTTCCATACGTTTTCCTTTGCCGACTACCAGGATCCGGACCACATGGGGTTCGGCGCGCTGCGCGTGATCAACGAGGACCGCATCAACCCGGACCAGGGCTTTGGCACGCACGGCCATCGCGACATGGAGATCATCAGCTACGTGCTCGAAGGCGAGTTGGCGCACAAGGACTCGATGGGCACCGGCTCCACGATCGTGCCCGGCGACGTGCAAAGGATGAGCGCCGGCAGCGGCGTGCGGCACAGCGAGTACAACCACGCCGCGTCGGTCACCCATTTCCTGCAGATCTGGATCGAGCCGAACGTGCGCGGCATCCCGCCCGGCTACGAGCAGAAGCATTTCGACGTTGCGTCCAAGCGCGGGCGCCTGCGCCTCATCGCATCGCCCGACGCGCGCGACGGCTCGGTGACGATCCACCAGGATGCGTCGATCTATGCCGGGTTGCTGGATGGCGCAGACAAAGCGGTGCACCCGCTTGCAAAGGGACGCCGTGCCTACGTGCACGTGGCTCGCGGCGAGGTGACGGCCAACGGCACGCCGCTCAAGACCGGCGACGCCCTCAAAGCCACTGACACAGCGCAGATCGTGCTCGAGCAGGGGCGCGACGCCGAGGTCATTCTTTTCGATCTTCCATAAGGTTCGTCAGGGACGGGGTGCCGCGGTTTCCCCGCTCCAGCCGCCGCCTAGCACTTTGTATAGCGTGACGAGGTTCTGCACGCGCGCGGCCTGCACTTGCACGAGCCCCTGTTGCGACGAGAACAGCGCGCGTTGCGCATCGAGGACATCGAGGTAGCTCGCTGCGCCGGCGCGATAGCGCAGGTCCGCAAGCTTGAACCGGATCGCCTCGGCATTCAGTTGCGCCGCTTGCGCGCGAACCTGCTCATCCAGGGTGGCGCGCCCCGCGAGGGAATCCGACACCTCGCGAAACGCAGTCTGGATCGTTTTCTCGTACTGAGCCACCGCGATGTCGCGGTTTACAAGCGACACTTCCAGATTGGCCCGGTTGCGCCCCGCGTCGAAGATCGGCAGCAGGAGCTGGGGCGCGAGGGTCAGGCCGAACGATCCGCTCCTGAGCAGACCCGAGAGCTCGGTGCTCGCGGTGCCCAGGCCGCCAGTGAGGGAGATCCGCGGGAAGAAGGCGGCTCGGGCTGCGCCAATGTTCGCGTTCGCGGCAATCAGCTGCTGCTCGGCGAGGCGCACGTCGGGGCGGCGCACCAGCACTTCCGAGGGCAGGCCCGCGGGCAGGTCGGGCATCACCTGCGGCCCGGTGACCCCAAGGCCTCCCGGCAACTCGGCGGGCAGCGGCTGGCCGATCAGCAGGATGAGCGCGTTCTCGTCGAGGGCGCGCTGGCGCACGAGCTGCGCGAGCGTTACGCGGGCGCCTTCGAGCAGCGATTCGGCCTGCCGGAAATCGAGCTCCGAGGCGGCGCCGGCATCGAACTTGAGCTTGGTGAGCTTGAAGGACTCTTCCCGGGTGACAAGCGTCTGGCGGGTCACGGCCAGCAGTTCGTCGTCCGCGAGCAGGCTGAGGTAGGTCGTGGCTACAGCCGAGATCAGCGTGATCTGCGCGGCCTTGCGGCCTTCCTCGGTGCCGAAGTACGTAGCGAGCGCCGCGTCGCTCAGGCTGCGAACGCGGCCGAAGAGATCGAGCTCGTAGGACGTCACGGTCAGTCCGGCGGCGTAGAGGTTGCCGGTGCGGCCCCGACCGCTGGGCTGGAGCGATGCCGAGACGCCGGCACCCACCGTCGGCAGCTCGTCGGCCCTGCGCACCTGGTACTGCGCACGCGCCTGCTCGATGTTGAGAACCGAAACACGCAGGTCGCGGTTGTTCTGCAAGGCGATCTCGATGAGGCGCTTGAGGCGCGGGTCGCCGAAGAAACGCTGCCACTCGATCTCGCCCGCCCGCGGGCCCGTGGCGCCCGGGGCGCCCGGGTCGACATTCGGGAAGGTGCTCGCCACCGGGGGCGCGGGGCGCTCCAGGGGCGGCGCCATCGAGGCGCATCCACCAAGCACCGTGACCGCGGCAAGAGTCGCGAGCGCCAACGCGCGCGCCCGATGCGGAGAAAGCGTATTCCAGCGCGGCGCGCTCATGATTTCACCTCCAAAGCGGCCAGCGCGGGATCGACGGCCGGCGCGGGATCGACGGCCGGCGGGGCCGGTGCGTGCACGCGGCCCTTGAACATCCGTCGCACGACCACGAAGAACACCGGCACGAAGAACACCGCGAGCACGGTTGCCGTGATCATGCCGAACATGACGCCCGTGCCGATCGCGCGCTGGCTGGCCGAGCCCGCCCCGGTGGAGATCACCAGCGGCAGGACGCCCACGATGAACGCGATGGAGGTCATCAGGATCGGACGGAACCGCAGGTGGCAGGCCTCGAGCGTGGCTTCGATGAGGTCCTTGCCTTGCGCATGCAGCTCCTTGGCGAACTCGATGATCAGGATCGCGTTCTTCGCCGATAGACCTATCACCGCAATGAGGCCGACTTTGAAGAACACGTCGTTCGGCATGCCGCGCAGCGTCACGCCGAGCACCGCGCCCAGCACGCCCAGCGGCACGACGAGCAACACCGCGAACGGGATCGCCCAGCTCTCGTAGAGGGCGGCAAGGCAGAGGAACACGGCGAGCATCGAGAAAGCGATAAGGATGGCCGCTTGCGCGCCGGCGAGTTTTTCTTCACGCGACTGGCCGGTCCATTCGAACGCGAAGCCGGCAGGCAGCTGCCCGGCGAGGCGCTCCATTTCGTTCATCGCCTCGCCGGTGCTGAAGCCGGGCGCCGCGTCACCGGCCAGGCGCATGCTGGGATACCCGTTGTAACGGATCGCCTGCATCGGCCCGGTCACCCAGCGCGTGGTCGCAAACGCCGAGATCGGCACCAACTTTCCCTGGCTGGTCTTGACGTTGAGCTTGAGCAGGTCTTCGGGCTGCATGCGCGCGAACGCCTCGGCCTGCACCACTACACGCTGCATGCGGCCTGCGTTCGGAAAATCGTTGATGTAGAGCGAGCCGATGGCCGTGGCCAGCACCGCGTTGATGGCGTCGAACGACAGGCCAAGCGCGCCTGCGCGGTCGCGGTCGATGTCGACCTGCAACTGCGGCGCGTCTTCCAGTCCGTCGGGACGCACGCCCGCGAGGATCTTGCTCTGCGCGGCCGCGCCGAGCAGCTGGTTGCGCGCGGCGAGGAGGGCGGTATGCCCGGCGCCGCCGCGGTCCTGCAGGCGGAAGTTGAAACCGGTTGCAGTGCCGAGCTCGGGAATTGCCGGCGGCGCGAGCGCGAAGATAAACGCGTCGCGCACGCCCATGAGCGCGCCGAACGCGCGGCGCGCGAGCGCCTGCGCGGAATGGTCCGGGCCCTTGCGCTCGTCCCAGTGCTTGAGCGGCACGAACGCAAGCGCGGCGTTCTGGCCGCTGCCCGAGAAGCTGAAGCCGAGCACGGTGACCATCTTGTCGACTTCCGGCTGCTTGAGCATGAAGCCTTCCGCCTGCTGCATGACGGCGAGCGTGCGCTCCCGCGTCGCGCCCGGCGGCAGCTGGACGTTGGCGATGATGTAGCCCTGGTCTTCGCTGGGCAGGAACGATTGCGGCAACCGCGCGATCAGCACGGCCACGACCGCGACGATCGCTGCGAACACCAGCAGGACCCGGCCGGTGCGCTTGAGGAGTCCCGCCACCCAGTTCTCGTAACCCTTCGTGGTGCGCGTGAAGCCGCGGTTGAACCAGCCGAAGAATCCCCCCTTCGCATGATGATGGCCGGCCTCGACCGGCTTGAGGAAGGTGGCGCAAAGCGCGGGCGTCAGCGACAGCGCGAGGAATACCGAGAACAGCATCGAGCTCACCATCACCAGCGAGAACTGACGGTAGATGCTGCCCACGGCGCCGGCGAAGAACGCCATCGGGAGGAAAACCGACACCAGCGTGACCGTGATGCCGATCAACGCGGAGGTGATCTGCCCCATGGCCTTGCGCGTGGCCTCGCGCGGTGAGAGCCCCTCCTCGCTCATGATGCGCTCGACGTTCTCGATCACCACGATCGCATCGTCGACGAGGATGCCCACCGCGAGCACCATTGCGAACATGGTCAGCACGTTGATCGAAAAGCCGAAGGCGTACATCACGCCGACCGAGCCCATGAGCGCGACCGGAACCACGATCGTTGGAATCAGCGTGTAGCGCAGGTTCTGCAGGAACAGGAACATCACGAGGAAAACGAGGATCACCGCGATGATCAGCGTTTCGACCACCTGGCTGATCGAGATGCGCACGAAGCGCGAGCTGTCGTACGGGATGTCGTACTTCACGCCCGGCGGGAAGTAGGCGGCCAGCTCACCCATGCGCTTGTGGATCGCGTCCGCGGTCGCCAGGGCGTTGCCCGTGGGGGAAAGCTGGACGCCAATGCCCGTCGAAGGTTTGCCGTTGAGACGCGCCGAGGTGGCATAGGTTTGCGCGCCAAGCTCCAGGCGCGCGACGTCGCGCAGCCGCACCGTGGAGCCGTCCGTATTGGCGCGCAGCAGGATGTTGCCGAACTGCCCGGTCGAGGTGAGCTGGCCGTTGACGACGACCGTTGCGGTGATCGTCTGCGCGGCGAGGTTGGGCAGCTCGCCGATCGTGCCCGAGGGGACCTGCGCGTTCTGCGCGCGGATCGCGTTGTTCACGTCGACCGGCGTGAGGTTGAAGCCGACGAGCTTGTCCGGGTCGATCCAGATGCGCATCGAGCGCTCGGTGCCGAAAAGCTGCGCCTGTCCGACGCCCCGAATGCGCTGGATCTCCGGCAGCACGGTGCGCGACGCGTAGTCGCCCAGGGCGATCGGGTCGTACTGGGGGTTGTCGGACGAGAGGATGGTGAAAAGCAGGAAGTTCGAGCGGGCCTTGTCGACGCGCACGCCTTGCTGCGTCACTGCGGAGGGCAGGCGGGGCGCGGCGCGGCTGAGCCGGTTCTGCACATCGACCTGCGCGAGGTTCGGGTCGGTCCCGGATTCGAACGTGAGCGTGATCGTGCCAACGCCGTTGGCCTGGCTCACCGACTCCATGTAGATGAGGCCCGGGGAGCCGTTCATCTCCTGTTCGATGACGCCGATCACGGCCTCTTCGAGGTTCTTGGCGGACGCACCCGGATAGGTCGCGGTCAGCACGATGGAAGGCGGCGCGACGGTGGGGTATTGCGCGACGGGCAGCAGTTTCACCGCCACGCCGCCGAGCACCATGATGAAGAGCGCGATCACCCACGCGAAGATGGGCCGATCGATGAAGAACTGGGCCATGGACGGGGTTCCTTAGCGGCCGGCGGCCGGCTTGGGTGCCGCGCCGGTGGCGCCTGCCGGCTGCCATGGAACCGGCTTGACCGGCGTGTTCGGCCGCAGCTTCTGGAATCCGTCGACCATGACCTGCTCGCCGGCGTTGAGGCCTTCGAGGATCACCCATTGGCCGCCCTGCGCCGAACCGATCTTCACTGGCCGAGGCAACACCTTGCCATCTGAAGCAACCACCATCACGGTGTCGCCGGTGGATCCACGCGTCACGGCTTGCTGCGGCAGCAGGATGCCTGCGCTCGCCTCTGCTTGCTCGAGGCGCACTCGCACGTACATTCCCGGCAACAGGATGCCGGTGGGATTGGGCGCCTCGGCGCGCAAAGTGATCTGGCCTGAGGTCGGGTCCACCGACAGGTCGGCAAACAGCAGGCGCGCCGGCTGCGGGTACTCGCTGCCGTCTTCGAGCTCGATGCGCACCAGCGCCGCATTGGCGCCCGAGCGCTTGAGCTGGCCGCTTTCGACCGCGCGGCGCAAGCGCATCACTTCGGTGGTGGATTGCGTGAAGTTGACGTAGATCGGGTTGATCTGCTGGACGATGGCCAGCGGCGTGGCTTCGCCTTGTCCCACGAGCGCGCCCTCGGTGACCAGCGCGCGGCCGATGCGGCCCGAGATCGGCGACACCACCGACGTGTAGCTCAGGTTGATCTGCGCGGTTTGCACGGCGGCATTGCCGGCTGCGACGTCGGCCTCGGCCTGCGCCTTCGATGCCACTGCGTTTACGTAATCCTGCTTGCTGATCGCGTTGGCCTCGAGCAGCGGCTTGTAGCGCTCGGCTTGCGCGGCGGCCTGCGTGAGGCTGGCCTGCGCGCGCCCGACGGACGCGGCGGCGCTGGCGAGGGCGGCTCGATAGGGCGCGCTGTCAATCTCGTACAGCGGTTGGCCTGCGCGCACATCGCTGCCTTCGCGGAAGAGGCGCCTTTGCACGATGCCCGCGGCCCGGGCGCGTACCTGCGCAACGCGCGAGGCTTCCAGTCGCCCCGGGAGTTCCGTCGTGAGGCCGACCGAGCGCGGTGCAACGGTGAGGACGCCGACCTCCGCAAGTGGCATGCCGCCTCCGGGCGGCCCTTTGGCCTTGTCGGCTTCCTTCGCGCCGCAGGCTGCGAGCATCGCGATCATCGGGAGGAGCAGAAAGACCGCGCGAAGCAAGCGCACAGGCGCGCGGGCAAGGGTGGAAGACGTCGTCAAGGCCATGAAATACCTTAGGGGAAGGGTGCCGTACGGGGTAAACGAGTCGACTGGGGCGGGGCATCCAGATTAATTCAAGGAAATTACAGGAGCGCTGTGCGCGCTAGTGTAAATGACGGCCGCGCGATAGCGCTCTGCGATGGGTCCGATTAAAACGATTTTTCGACCGCGCGGACGCAGTTGGTTAGACTAAGCCCATGCAAATCATGGGAGGCCGCAATGGGAAAGATGCAGATGAACACCGGGATCAGCGAGAAAGACCGCGCCCGGATCGCGGAGGGCTTGTCGCGCCTGCTGGCCGACACCTACACCGTCTACCTCAAGACGCACAATTTCCACTGGAACGTCGAAGGCCCGATGTTCCAGACGCTCCATATCCTGTTCATGGAGCAATACACGGAAATGTGGAATGCCATCGACCTGGTGGCCGAGCGTATCCGCTCGCTGGGCCACTACGCGCCCGGAACCTACAAGCAGTACGAGAAGCTTGCTTCGATCGAGGAAACCGACGGGATCCCCAAGGCGACCCGCATGATCGAGCTGCTGATCGAGGGACAGGAGGCGATCGTGCGCACCGCGCGCTCGGTGCTGCCGGTGGCCGACAAGGCCAAAGACGAACCGACGCTCGATCTCCTTACGCAGCGCATGCAGATCCACGAGAAGAACGCCTGGATGCTGCGCTCGCTGCTGCAGAAGCAGTAGCCGGCCGCCGCAGTCGTCTGCCAGCCAAATCCGGAGCAGAATGTCGCGCATGAGCGCGACCCGCACCGAGAAGGATTCGTTCGGCCCGATCGAAGTCCCGGCCGACCGTCTTTGGGGCGCGCAGACCGAGCGCAGCCGCCAGTTCTTCCGCATCTCGACCGAGCGCATGCCGATCGAGGTGGTGCGCGCGCTTGCAATGACCAAGCGCGCGGCGGCCCGCGTCAACCTGTTGCTCGGGCTCCTCGAAGCCGATAAGGCGCAGGCGATCCAGTCCGCGGCCGACGAAGTGCTCGCCGGCAAGCTCGACGAGGAATTCCCGCTCTCGGTCTGGCAGACCGGCTCCGGCACGCAAAGCAACATGAATGTCAACGAGGTGCTGGCGAACCGCGCCTCGGAACTGCTCGGTGGCGAGCGCGGGCAGAAGCGGCTCGTGCACCCGAACGACGACGTCAACCTCGGCCAGTCGTCGAACGACGTGTTCCCGACCGCCATGCACCTCGCAGCGGTGCTGCAGATCGACCGCGCGCTCCTGCCCTCGCTCGAGGCGTTGCGCGAGACCCTTGCCCTCAAGCGCGACGCGTTCAAAGCCATCATCAAGATCGGGCGCACGCACTTGCAGGATGCGACGCCCCTGACGCTCGGCCAGGAGTTCTCGGGCTATGTCGCCCAGCTCGAATCGGCGGAGCGAGCCCTGCGCGCCACGCTCCCTGGGCTTAGCGAGCTGGCCGCGGGCGGGACCGCGGTCGGCACCGGCTTGAACACGCATCCCGATTTCGGGGAGAAAATCGCAGCCGCACTGGCAACCGACACCGGGGCGCCGTTCGTGAGCGCGCCGAACAAGTTCGCTGCGCTGGCCGGTCACGAAGCGCTGTTGTTTGCGCACGGCGCCCTCAAGACGCTGGCGGCCGCGCTGATCAAGATCGCAAACGACATTCGCTGGCTTGCGTCCGGCCCACGATCGGGACTGGGGGAAATCTCCATCCCGGAGAACGAGCCGGGCAGCTCGATCATGCCGGGCAAGGTCAACCCGACGCAGTGCGAAGCGATGACCATGCTGTGCGTCCAGGTGCTCGGCAACGACGTCGCGATCAACATCGGCGGCGCCTCGGGCAATTTCGAGCTCAACGTGTTCAAGCCGCTGCTCATCAACAGCTTCCTGCAAAGCACTCGCCTGCTGTCGGACGGCATGGAGAGCTTCGAGGAGCACTGCGCGCGCGGCATCGAGCCGAACGAGGCGCGCATTGGCGAGCTGGTGGGCAATTCGCTCATGCTGGTGACAGCTTTGGCGCCGCACATCGGCTATGACCGTGCCGCGCAGATCGCGAAGCACGCACACGCGAGCGGGAGCACGCTGAGGGAGGCGGCGATCGAGCTCGGTTTCGTGGGCGCGGACGAGTTCGACCAATGGGTGCGCGCCGAGGACATGACGGGGCCATCGGCCGAGGGGGCGAACTGAATCGACGAGAATTCGTGGGAACGTTGCCTGCGCTGTTGCTCGCAGGGTGCTCGACTGACGGAATCAGGCTCGACGCGCCGTATGTCTCGACGCCACAGCCGGTCGTCGAGGAAATGCTCCGCCTTGCGCAGGTGGGGCCCAAGGACATCGTCTACGACCTCGGTTGTGGCGACGGTCGATTCATCATTACCGCCGCGCAGAAGTTTGGCGCGCGCGGCGTCGGCATCGACATCGACCCGCAGCGACTCGCCGAAGCCGCGGCGGGCGCGCGCCGGGCGGGGGTAACAGGCCGCGTGAGCTTCCGCGAAGAGGACCTCTTCAAGACCGACTTCTCCAGCGCGACCGTGGTCACGCTGTTCCTGTTCTCCGAGCTCAACGAGCGCCTTGCGCCACGGCTTCGTGCCAGCCTCAAGCCGGGTGCGCGCATCGTGGCCTACCAGTTCGGGATCCCGGGCTGGCCGCCGGAGGAGCGATCGCAGCTCAATCTCGAGGGCAACAGCCACGATATGTTCCTCTGGCGAATAACCTAGAGCGGAGCGGTTTTTAAGGAGGGGGTACAGGGGAACCAAGGTTCCCCTGTACCGAGTAAACTGCGGCCCGCCATGTCAATCGTCATCCTCATCTCGGGTCGCGGCAGCAACATGCAGGCAATCCTCGACGCCGGCCTGCCTGTGTCTGCGGTCATCAGCAACAAGCGCGATGCAGCGGGCCTTGCGATTGCCGCCGCCCGCGGCGTGAAGACCGCGGTCGTCCAGGGCACTGATTACGGCACGCGCGAAGGCTTCGATGCCGCGCTTGCGGCCGAGGTGGCCAGGCATTCGCCGGCCGCGGTGGCGCTCGCCGGATTCATGCGTATCCTCACGCCGCGGTTCGTGGCGCGCTACGCGGACCGCCTGCTCAATATCCATCCTTCATTGCTGCCATCGTTTGTCGGGCTCAATACCCATGAACGCGCGCTAGCGGCCGGTGTCAAAGTCCATGGCTGCACGGTCCATTTCGTCACGCCGGACCTGGACCAGGGCCCGATCGTCGCCCAGGCGGCGGTTCCCGTGCTGCAGGGGGACACCGCGCAGGATCTCGCTGCGCGGGTGCTCGAGCAGGAACACATTGTTTATCCGCAGGCGCTGCGCTGGCTGATCGACGGCAAGCTTGTCGTCGACAAAGGCGCGGTCCTCGTCAAGGAACCCGATGCGCGACAAGCTCACTTTTCTGACCGGCCTTAGCGCCGCCCTGATTTCGTCGATGGCGCTCGCCGCGCCGGCAAATCGAATCGAGATTGCATACGACCTCAGCCGCAACGGCATGCCGATCGCGGAGCTCGTCGAGCGGCTGGAGCACGACGGCAAGACCTACAAGCTCAATGCGCAGCTGAAAGGAAAAGGCGTGTTCGCGTTGCGCGGCGATGCCGTGCGCACCAGCCGGGGCTCGATCGCCGCCGACGGCCTGCACCCGGTCGAGTTCGAGGACAAGCGCACCGGCAGGGATACCTCCCGCGCGAAGATCGACTGGGCCGGAAAGACGCTCACGCTGCAGGCGAAAGAGGGGGCTTCGGAAACCAAGCCGCTGCCGCCGGACATCCAGGACCGGCTTTCGTTTTCATACAATTTCGCGTTCCGCGTGCCTGGCTCCAATCCGGTCGGTGTAAGCGTAACCGACGGCAAAGGCATCTCGACGTACTCGTACAAGGCGACGGGGCGTGAGAAAGTGACCACGCCAGCCGGCGAGCTGGATGCGCTCAAGATCGAGCGCCAGAAGAAAGAGCCTGACGACCGAAGCACCGAAATCTGGCTGTCCGCCAAGCACGGGTATGTGCCAGTGCGCATCCTCGTGGTTGAGAAAGACGGCACGCGCATCGACCAGGTTGCCACGCGGATTACCGCGCAGTGATCGCCGTACCGCGGTCGAACGCGCGATCGGCCCGGCCGTGAAGCCCACCAAGGCGCTGATCGCGCATGCTTCCGAAGCGTTGTCGGAAGCGATGAGATTTTCCTCGCCCGCGGACCAGGCGGTGTCGCGGCATTTCCGCAACAATCGCGAGCTTGGGCAGGCCGATCGCGCTTTCGTCGCCGAAACGGTATTTGGCGCATTGCGCCGGCGCCGATCGCTCGCAGTGGCCGCACAATCCGAGTCGCCCTACTCGCTGGTGCTGGCCTCGCTCGTGCGCCTGCAGGGAATCCCGGTGCGCGCCGTGGCCGAGGTAGTTCGGGAGAAAGACCTTCCGTTGCTCGAACGTGCGCTCGCGTCGCGGCCGGAAGACCAGCCCGCCGCGGTGCAGCTCGATATGCCCGACTGGCTTTGGGAGCGCCTCGTCACGGAGTACGGGGATATCGAAGCTCGCGCGATCGGGCAGGGCCTGCTGACCCCGGCGCCGATGGACTTGCGCGCCAATGCGATCAAGTCTTCGCGTGAAGCCGCACTGGAGGCCTTGCGCGCTTCGGGATTCGCAGCCGAACCGACACCTTACTCGGCTACCGGAATCCGGCTGGCCGGGAAGCCCGCGATCAACCGGCATCCGCTGTTCCTCGATGGCCGGGTCGAAGTTCAGGACGAAGGCAGCCAGTTGCTCGCGGCAATCGTCGCGCCCCGGCGGGGCGAGATGGTCGTCGACTTCTGCGCGGGTGGCGGCGGAAAGACGCTCGCGTTGGGCGCGCTGATGCGCAATACCGGCAGGCTCTACGCGTTCGATGTCTCGGCCAAGCGCCTCACGGGACTGGACCCGCGCCTCGCGCGCTCGGGACTTTCGAATGTCCATCCGGTCGCCATCGCGAACGAGAACGACCTGCGCGTGAAGCGCCTCGCGGGCAAGATCGACCGCGTGCTGGTGGACGCGCCGTGCTCGGGTTTCGGCACCTTGCGCCGCAACCCGGACCTCAAGTGGCGTTTCGGGGAGAAAGACGTGGCCGAGCTTGTTTCAAAGCAATCGCGCATCCTTGCAGCGGCTGCCCGCCTGCCGCATCCCGGCGGCCGACTCGTGTATGCAACCTGCAGCATCCTGCGCGAGGAGGGCGAAGAGGTCGCAGCGAAATTCCTCGCCGATCACCGGGACTTTCGCCAGATTTCATGCGCCGAGGTTCTCAAGTCGCAGGGCGTCGCGCTCGATACTGGCATGAACCTGCGCCTGTTCCCCCATCTTCACCGGACCGACGGATTCTTTGCGGCGGTGTTCGAGCGGAGCGCCTAACTCTCCCTGCGGTATCGGCCGCGCAGCTTCACCGTGAGCAGCGCGATCCACGCCTGCGGATCGGCCAGCAGTTGCATCACCATGGGTGGCTCCGGGCTTTAGAAGAGGATGCGCATCCCGAGCGAGCGAAACGACCTTTCTGGCGGCCCGGAATTCTGCGCGCCCAGTGTGCCATCGACCTGCACCCGATTGGCCACTATCCATACTCGTAATCCTGCGTGCCGGGTCGGCTTCTCCGCGCGTTGGCCGTAGGCCTCCACGATGCCGAATAGCCGGGGTGTCAGCGCGACCTCGGCGCCGAGACCCCAAGTCCCCCGCGTGGACCCGAACTGCCGGTCCTGATTGGCACCTACGTTCGCGTGCATCACGACGAAGTCGTTCGCGAACGAGAAGCTGCCTATCGCATTGACGTACGGATTGAGCGTGCGCCGCGACTGGAATGGGGTCACGTGCCCGGCGCCGAAGGTGATTGCGTAGCCGGTGCCGTTGGTTTCCAGCGGCTTCAGCAGCGTCTTCGCCTGGACAACCGTGACCCGGCTGTCGCCCGGCGCGTTCCCATCCACCCAAATGCCACCCAGCGTGAGCTCTACCCGGCCGAACGGGTTGCAGGCGGGCAGGAACCAGAACTCCTGCTCGTCGATTTTGCGCTGGCGCTTCACGAACGTCTCGACCTGGCAGCCGCCGGAATCGACGACGCGGGCGTCGTCCGTAACGAAGGGACGCGCGGCGTGCGCTGCCCCAGGCATGCAAAGGATCAACAGCGAAAGCAGCGATTTTAGTTTTGGCATGGCCCGGCAACGCGATCCGCTGTTTGCGAAAAACCCGAAAGCATCCTTACACTGGGAATATTACAGACAAACGCTGGCACGGTATCGCCGTGGAAGGCACCTAGCCGATGGCAGGAAGCTCGATCCAAAGCGTGCTGCTCGATTTGTGGGCCGACCTCAACAAGCCCACCATCCTTTGGCAGCTCGGCGCGCTGGTCGCATGCGTCCTCGTTGCCTGGGCAATGTCCCGCACTGCGCGGGTCCAGACCACGCAAGCGCAGTCCACCGCGATCAGGGTGGGCGCGGGGGGATTCAACCGCATCCTCTTCCCGCTGCTCGTCGTAGGGCTCCTCTTCATTGCCCGCGCGGCGCTTTCGCGCTCGGGCGCGGCCCATTTGCTTTCGGTCGCGATCCCGTTGTTCGCGTCGCTCGCGGGCATCCGTTTCGTGGTCTACCTGTTGCGGCTCGGGTTTGCGCCGGGCGGGGCGCTCGCTGCGTGGGAGCGCGGCGTGGCCGCAGTCATTTGGGCCGCGGTCGCGCTTTACCTGACCGGGCTCCTGCCGGAGATCCAGGCGCTGCTCTCCAGCGTGCAGCTCTCGATCGGCAAGCAGAAATTCACGCTGCAGCTGGCAGTCGAGTCGGTGTTCTGGCTCCTGCTCACTTTGCTGCTTGCGCTGTGGGTCGGCAGCGCGCTCGAGGCGCGCCTCATGCGCGCCGATGGCCTGCACATGAGCATGCGCGTGGTGCTCGCGCGCCTGGTGAAGGCGACCCTGCTGGTGGCGGCGATCCTCATCGTGCTGCCAGTGATGGGCATCGACCTCACGGTTCTCTCCGTATTCGGCGGGGCGGTGGGCGTGGGGCTCGGCCTCGGCCTGCAGAAGATCGCGAGCAACTACGTCTCCGGGTTCATCATCCTGCTCGACCGCTCGATCCGGCTCGGCGACTGGATCACGGCCGACAGCCACTATGGCGAGGTCAAGCAGATCACCACGCGCTATACCGTCGTGCGCTCGCTTGCCGGCGTGGAGGCGATCATCCCGAACGACACGCTGGTCACCTCGACCGTCCTCAACAACACCTACGCGGACAAGAAGCTGCGCCTCTCGATCCGGGTATCGGTGGCGTATGGCACGGAGCTCGAGCCTGTGCTCGCCTTGCTGGCCGAGATCGCCGCAGCCCATCCGCGCGTCCTGAAAGACCCTGCGCCCAACGCGTTGATCCTTTCGCTGGGGGACAACGGGATCGACCTGGAAGCCGGTTTCTGGATCGACGATCCGGAGAACGGACGCACCAATATCAACTCCGAAATCACCCTCCGGTTTCTCGCCGAATTCAAGGCGCGCGGAATTGAAATTCCCTTTCCCCAGCGGGAGGTTAGGATCATCTCCAGGGACACTGCCTGAGCCCGCACAAAGTGTCACGATTTACCTGTTGCGCGAGAGGGCGGTTCGCGTAGAATCGCGCGCAACTTCCCCCAATCACACTAGATAAAACTCCCTCCAGATGCTCTTTTCCGGTTTCTTCGATCTGCCCGTTTGGGGCCTTGTCGCCGTCGCCCTCGCCCTCACGCACGTCACGATTGCCGCGGTGACGATCTTCCTGCATCGCCACCAGGCGCACAGGGCACTCGACCTGCATCCCATCGCGTCGCATTTCTTCAGATTCTGGCTGTGGCTGACGACCGGCATGGTGACCAAGGAGTGGACCGCGATCCACCGCAAGCACCACGCCAAGTGCGAGACGGTGGACGACCCGCACAGCCCGCAGGTGCTCGGCATCAACAGTGTGCTCTGGGGCGGCGTGTTGCTGTACGTCAAGGAGTCCTACAACAAGGACACCATCGAGCGCTACGGCCACGGCACGCCCGACGACTACATGGAGCGCCACCTGTATTCGGCGCACGCGATCCTCGGCCTCACGCTGATGGGCGCGATCAACATCTTCCTGTTCGGCATCATCCCGGGCCTCCTGATCCTCGTGACGCAGATCGTCTGGATCCCGTTCTGGGCCGCCGGCGTGATCAACGGCATCGGCCACTGGTTCGGCTATCGCAACTTCGACGCTGCGGATGCGAGCACCAACATCGTGCCGTGGGGCATCCTCATCGGCGGCGAGGAGCTGCACAACAACCACCATTCGCACGCCACCTCGGCCAAGCTCTCATCGCGGTGGTACGAGTTCGACATCGGCTGGATGTACATCTGCTTGCTCGAGAAGATGGGCCTCGCCACGGTCAAGAAAGTGGCGCCCAAGCCGCGTTTCGCGGATGCAAAGGCGGTTTCCGACCTTGATTCGGCGACCCTGCATGCGGTCATCAATAACCGCTATGACGTGCTCGCGCGATTCGCCAAGTCGCTGAAGAAGACCTATGCGCAGGAGCTCACCCGCCTGAAGCAGGGCTCGCCAGTGCATGCGGCCTCGCTTCGCTCTCTCAAGCCCGACCTCATGCGCGCGAGCGTGCTGCCCGCGACGGAGAAAGAGCGCCTCATCGACGCGCTCAAGCACAGCAAGGCGCTCGAGACTGTCCTGGCCATGCGCGACGAGCTGGTCGCCCTGTGGGAGCGCTCCAACGCCTCCAAGGAGCAGCTGCTGCAGGAGTTCAAGGACTGGTGCCACCGCGCCGAGTCGAGCGGCATCGTGCCCCTGGCGGAGTTCAGCCAGCGCCTGCGCTGCTACGCCTGAGTAAGCGAAGCGCCAATAAAAAGGGCCCGCGATGCGGGCCCTTTTTTATTTCCGGGCGGCCGTTGCGGGTCGCCCGAATGCTGATTACTTCAGCTTTGTTTCCTTGTACATCACGTGCTTCCTCGCCTTCGGATCGAATTTCTTGATCTCGAGCTTGTCCGGCGTGGTGCGCTTGTTCTTGGTCGTGGTGTAGAAGTGGCCGGTGCCGGCGCTCGACTCGAGCTTGATCTTTTCACGCATGGTCAAACTCCTTTGATTTCGCCTTTGGCGCGCAGGTCGGCGAGGACGGCGTCGATGCCGTTCTTGTCGATCGTGCGCAATGCATTGGTGGACACGCGAAGTCGGATCCAGCGATTCTCGCTCTCGACCCAGAACCGGCGATAGTGCAGGTTGGGAAGAAAGGTGCGCTTGGTCTTGTTGTTCGCGTGCGACACCAGGTTACCTTTCATCGGCTTTTTGCCGGTGACTTGGCAGACTCTGGACATGGGGGGCTCCGCAGAAAAAGGCGAGATTTTACACGGTATTAGGCCGGGTGCTCAACCTTTACTCCCGACACCTTTGCTTCGGGCGGGGCGGCCCTGAACCAGCGCCGGTCGGCATAAAAGCCGGGGTGAGCGCTTTCGGGCAGCCAGCCCGGATATCCAAATACAGGCAAGGGCGCCAGTTGGCGGGGGCGTGCGTCTTTGGGCAGGGTCCGGATCCACTTGGCTACGGCGGCGTCCAGAGTGGCTGCCAGCTCGGATGCGGGGCCATCGAGCTGGGCGCGGCTCACCGGCACGAAAACCGCCTTGCACGTGATGCCCGGATACGGAGCAAGCGCTTTCTCGTAGGCCGAATGCCCGAGCAGCACGAAACGCGCGTCAGCCGCAAGCGCTTCGCGGCGCTCCCAGAAGAGTTCCTGCCAGGAAAAGGCGCGAACCAGCGCCTCGAACCCCGCAAGGATTGGGTCTGTGCATGCCACTACGACGCCACCTTCGTCGACCAAAGTGAGCAGGTCGCGCAGCGGGCCACGAACTTTGCCTTCCGATGCGATGCACTCGACGTGGCGCGCGTTGATCGCCGCCTTGGTCCGCGGGAAGGCAAGCCAGGCGAGCGCATTGAAAAAGTCGTGGAGGTTGGCGGCGCGCGTCTCCACCTGGCCTGAATCGAACACCCGCTGCTCGTATGCCCTGGCGCTGGTCGAAGCGGGCGGGCAATAACGCACCGGACGGCCGGCGGCAGTGACCGGAGGGTATGCAGAGGCCTCCGCCAGTGCATTCAGGTCGTCCAGTCCCTGGCGCTCCCCCAATTGCGTCAGCCAGTCCCGCAACGGATCGAACGCGGGGTGGGCCGTGGCGTGTGGCGGTAGGAGCGGCGGCAGGTCGGCTAGCGGAGCTGCCATGCGAGCGACTCGCCGGCGCGCATCGGCACGACTTCATCCGCGCCGAACTTGTAGGCGTCCGGCACGCGCCACTCCTTGCGCACCAGGGTGATCCTGTCCTTGTTGCGCGGGAGGCCGTAGAAATCGGCGCCGTGGAAGCTGGCAAAGGCTTCGAGTTTGTCGAGCGCGTAGGCCTCCTCGAACGCGGTGGCGTAGAGCTCGATGGCGGCATGCGCGGTGTACAGGCCCGCGCAGCCGCACGCGGTTTCCTTGGCGTGCTTGGCGTGAGGCGCGCTGTCGGTGCCCAGAAAGAACTTGGGATTGCCGGAAATCGCCGCCTCGACCAGCGCTTCGCGATGTTCCTCGCGCTTGAGCACCGGCAGGCAATAGTTATGCGGCCGGATGCCTCCCATGAAAAGCGCGTTGCGGTTCATGAGCAGGTGATGCGCGGTGATCGTGGCCGCGATGTTCGGGCCGGTAACTTCGACATACTGGGCCGCGTCGCGCGTAGTGATGTGCTCGATCACGATCTTGAGGCCGGGGAAGCGGTCGACCAGCGACCCCATCGTGGTGTCTATGAAAGCCTTTTCGCGATCGAACACGTCGATCTCGGGCTCGGTCACCTCGCCGTGGATGAGCAGGGGCATGCCGAGCTCCTCCATTTTCTCGAGCGTGTGAAAGCAGCGTGAAATGCGCGTGACACCGGCGTCCGAATGCGTGGTGGCGCCCGCGGGATAGAGCTTCACGCCCTGGATGCGGCCCGAGAGCTTCGCCCGCGCGATTTCCTCCGGCGGCGTGTCGTCGGTTAGGTACAGCGTCATCAGCGGCTCGAAGCGCGAGTTTTCCGGCAGCGCGTCGAGGATGCGCTCGCGATAGTCGAGCGCCCGCTTGGTCGTGGTGATCGGCGGCTCGAGGTTCGGCATGACGATCGCGCGCGCAAAGCAGCGCGCCGTGTGCGGCAGCACCGAGGCCATGTGCTCCCCGTCGCGCAGGTGCAGGTGCCAGTCGTCAGGTCGGGTGAGTTCGAGGGTATCCAAGGCAGTGGGCGCAGGAAGTTCGGGTGGAAGTGTGGACCGCGCGATTCTAGCGTGGCTTGGTGCCTTTCAGACCCTGCGCCTGGCCGAGTTCGAGGGCGCGGGCATAGAGGGCATTCTTCGATCCGCCGGTGAGGCGCGCGGCGATGCGGGCTGCCTCGCTGACGGACAGGTCCTCCAGCAGGACAAGCAGGATCCTCTCCGCTTCGCCGTCGTCCTTCGACTCGGCTGCCGCCTTGGGGCCGAGCACCAGCACGAACTCGCCCTGCTGGCGGTGGGAATTCGAGCCGATCCATTCCGCCGCGGCCCCCAGCGGAAGCCGCGCGATCTCCTCGAACTTCTTCGTGAGCTCGCGTGCGATCACGACTTCGCGCTCCGGGCCGAAGGCGGCCGCGAGGTCGGTGACGGTTTCGAGCACGCGATGGGGCGCTTCGTAGATCACCACCGGGCATTCGGCCTCGATTTTTGCGAGGGCCTTGCGGCGGCCGCCGGGCGTGGCGGGCAGGAAGCCCACGAACAGGAACCGGTCGGCCAAAAACCCGCTTGCGCTATACGCCGCGATTGCGGCGCTGGCGCCGGGAATCGGGATGACGCGGATGCCCGCCCGGTGGGCGGCTTCGACGACCAGGGCGCCGGGATCGGAGACTCCCGGCGTGCCCGCGTCGCTCACCAACGCGACATTCCTTCCGGCGCCGATGGATTCGACCAGCTTCGCCCCGGCCGTGCGCTCATTGTGCTCATGCAGCGCGACGGTCTTGGCGTTGATTCCGTGCGCCGCAAGGAGCGTCCGGGTCGTGCGGGTGTCCTCGCAGGCGACAAGATCGACCGCGGCGAGGATTTCCCGGGCCCGCGGCGTGAGATCCGACAAATTGCCTATGGGCGTCGCGACGACGTAGAGCGTTCCGGCGGGAGGGGATTCCTGTGGCAATGAAACTCCAAGTCAACGCCGATTGTGCGGGTTCGTTAAGCGATGGGCAACCACGGGTCGGCTGCAGGGGCAGCCGCCGTACCATGGATGGAACCAGGAATGGACACAGCCACCGCGGGCCGCAAGGCCGAGGCACTGGCCGAACGCCTCCTGACCGGGGCGGGTCTGGCGATCATCGCGCGCAATTTCCGCTGCCGCCACGGCGAGATCGACCTCATTGCGCGCGAGGACGACACCTTCGTCTTCTGCGAGGTGAGACTGCGAACGAACGAATCGCACGGCGGCGCCGGGGAGAGCATCACAGGGCGAAAGCAGGCGCGCATCGTCGCCGCGGCCCGCTATTTCCTCACCGCGCGCCCGGAGGCGCCCTGCCGTTTCGACGTGTTGCTCCTGCAGACGCTGGATGTCGCGCGCATCCAGTGGATCAGGAATGCCTTCACAGTCTAGCGGCGCAGTGCTCCTTGCTGTCGCCCTCGCATTCGCGGCGGCTGCATTCGCAGAACCCGCCAAGCAGAAGACCGGGCAGGTGCGCATGCTCGTGCAAAGCTCACCGTTGGCGGGATTCCGGCATGGGGAGGCCGCCGAGGTCTGGCAGGACCTGCGCGGCGGCGACAGGCTTTCGCTCGTGCGCGAGCCCGGAAACACTTTCGACCCGAACGCAGTTCGCGTCGAGTGGCGCGGTCGCAAGCTCGGCTACGTGCCCAGGCGCGACAACGCGGCGCTTGCGTGGGCCATCGATCGCGGCGAAACGCTGCACGCCAGAATCAGCAAGGCCGAGTGGCATCCCAATCCCGCGCGCCGCATCGCGTTCGAGGTCTTCATAGAGTGAGACGGGTGTAAAATCGCCGCATGGGTCATGCAGATAAAAGCGCGGACAAGGGTCGCGGGGGCCAAGGGGGTCGCGGGGGCCAAGGCACCTCAGTCGTGATTCCGCAGGCGCAACTGGAAGGGCGCATCGCAGGTCATTTTGCCGCCAGCGCGAGCCTCAAGGCCTCGTGCGCGAGCGAACTTTCCGTCCCGATCGCGCGCGCGATCGATGCAATGACCAGGTGCTTGCAGGCGGGAGGCAAGATCCTCGCCTGCGGCAACGGCGGATCGGCGGCCGACGCGCAGCATTTTTCCGCGGAACTCCTCAATCGCTTCGAAGTCGAAAGGCCTCCGTTGGCGGCCATTGCGCTGACCACGGACACCTCTACGCTGACTTCGATCGGCAACGATTACGGCTACGACCAGGTGTTCGAGAAGCAGGTCCAGGCGCTCGGGCGTCCGGGTGACGTGCTGTTCGCCATTTCGACTTCCGGAAACTCGGGCAACGTCATGGCTGCAATGCGCGCCGCGTCCGCCGCGGGGATGGCCATCGTTGCGCTCACCGGGCGCGGCGGCGGCAAGATGGCGGCGATGCTTTCGGCGGCGGATGTGCATATCTGTGTGCCCCACACGGTGACCGCGCGCATCCAGGAGGTCCACCTCCTTGCGCTGCATTGCCTGTGTGACGGGATCGACGCAATTCTTTTTGGAGCGAAGTGATGAAAAAAGCTGGCTGGCTTGCAATGACCTGCGCACTCATGGCGGGCCTCATGTTGGCGGGATGCTTGCCCGTGGCGGCCATCGTGGGCGGTGCCACCGTGGGTTCGGTGAATGACCGACGCACCTCGGGGACACAGATCGACGACGAAGGCATCGAGCTGCGCGCCTCCAACCGGATCAGCGAGCGCTTCGGCGACCGCGTGCATGTCAACGTGACCGCTTTCAACCGGAGCGTGCTGCTGACCGGCGAAGTGCCGAACGAAGCGGCCAAGGCCGAGATCGAGAAGCTGGCTGGCGGCGTGGTCGGAGTGCGGGGTGTCACCAACGACCTCGCGGTTGCCGGATCCTCAGCGCTAACGTCGCGGGCTAACGACACTTACCTGACCTCCAAGGTCAAGGCGCGTTTTGTCGACGTGAACCATTTCAACCCGTTCCACGTCAAGGTGGTCACCGAGAACAGCACCGTCTACCTGATCGGTCTGGTGACCGACGCCGAGGCCAAGTCCGCAACGGACATCGCGCGCACCACCGGCGGCGTGCGCAAGGTCGTGCGCCTCTTCGAGTACTGCAAGCTCGGCGACGAGGTATGCAGGGGGTCCTCGCCGAGGGCTGATCAACAGCGGGCACCCGGCAAGCAATAGGTCGACGACCCGGGGTGAGCGAAAAGGCGATGCCACCGGCACCGGCTTTCGAACGGAAGATCCGGCCGCCCGAGACTCTGGCCCAGGGCATTGCGGGCGCCACGCGCCCCCTCGTATTTACCAACGGCGTCTTCGACATCCTGCATCGCGGCCATGCCGCGTACCTGGCGCAGGCGAGGGCGCTCGGCGCCGCCCTGGTGGTGGCCGTGAACAGCGATGCCTCGGTCAGGCGCCTGGGCAAAGGCTCCGATCGCCCCATGAACGGGCTGGCCGACCGGCTTGCGGTCATCGCTGCGCTCGAGGCGGTCGATTTCGTCACCTGGTTCGAGGAAGACACGCCGCTGGCACTGATCGAATCGGTGCGCCCGGATGTGCTCGTGAAGGGCGGCGATTGGGCGGTGGAGAAAATCGTCGGCGCAGCCGTTGTGCTCGCCAGGGGCGGGCGCGTTCTGTCGATCGCGTTCGAGCACGAGCGCTCGACGACGGCGCTTGTTCAACGCATCCGCGGGTCGAGGTAAAGCTCGAAATCGCGCGCGCCCCGCATCGGGTTGTCGTAGTCGCCCTCGAAACCCTGGAAGCAAAGGTCGTCGCCCAGCCAGTCCGCGTACGCCAGGAACAGCTCGCGGATCTCCGCGAGATCGGCGGCCGTGGCATCGAGAATTGTCACATTCATGTGCAATTTTGAGCGTTTCCGGCGCTTGCTGTCGAGGTAAACTGGGCGCATGAAACTCCACCAGCTGAAGATCGATTTCAACGCCGAGCACGACCGGTTGCTGATGCTCGTCTCGACCGACGACGGCGCTGTGGTCCGCATGTGGCTCACCCGCCGCTTCGTCAAGCTGCTGTGGCCGCTGCTCGTGAAGCTTGCCGAGGAAGCCAGTCCGCGCATCAAGGTGCAGGCGAACGCGGAGGCGCGCAAGGCGCTGCTGGGCATCGAGCACCAGAAGGCCGTGCAGCGCGCCGACTTCTCCAAGCCTTTCCAGCAGAGCGAGCGCTCCACCCCGCTTGGGGCCGAGCCGTTATTGCTGGCGAGGATCCAGACGGGCAACGATGCCAAGGGCCTGCCGGTCGTTTCGCTGCACCCCTCCACCGGGCAGGGCCTTACGCTGACGCTCGACGAAGTGCTGCTTCATTCGGTCTGCCGGCTGCTGCAGGCCGCGGTCAGCAAGAGCGACTGGGACATGGAGCTCAAGCTGCCCGGCGCACAGGCCGAGCCGGTCGACGAGCTCGAGTCCCGCACGATCAACTAGGGGCGGGTCAGCCGACGGTTTCGCCGGCGGCCTCTCGTGCTTCGGCGCGCAGGGCCTCGATCCTTGCCGAAGCGTGCAGCCAGTCGTCCTCGGCCTGCGCCAGTTCGGACTTCAGGCGCGCTTCGACATCGATGACCTGCTTGAGGCGCTCGCGCTGCGATTCCTCATAGACGGTTGAATCCGCAAGCGCCGCCTTTGCGGTTTCGTATTCGCGACCCAGTTTAGCGACCCTCGATTCGATCGCCGCCAGCGACTTCTCGATGCGCTTGGTCTGCGTGCGGACCGCTTCGGCCGCCGACTTGCGTGCCTCCGCGTCGGCGCGGCGTTCGTCCTTGCGGGTGGCCTTCGGCGTGTCCTCGCGCCTGGTTTTCTCGGTTTTGAGGCGCGCCTTGCGGTAGTCCTCGAGGTCGCCGTCGAAATCGGTGAGCTGTCCGTCGGCCACGACGATGATGCGGTCCGCGCAGGTCGAGAGCAGGTGGCGGTCGTGGGACACGATGATCAGCGCGCCTTCGTAGGATTGCAGCGCCATCGACAGGGACCTTCGCATCTCCAGGTCGAGGTGGTTCGTGGGCTCGTCCAGCAGCAGCAGGTTGGGCTTGCGCCTTACGAGGGCAGCCAGCGCAAGCCGGGATTTCTCGCCGCCGGAGAGCGGCCCGATCGGGCGCTGCGCCGCCTCGCCCGCGAAACCGAAGCCGCCGAGGAAGTCGCGCAGGTGCTGCTCGCGGTCCGAGCGGAATAGCCGCGTCATCATCTGAAGCGGCGTTTCGTCGGCGCGCAGCGTTTCGATCTGGTGCTGGGCGAAATAGCCGACCACGATGTCCCGCCCCGTTGTCCGCCGTCCGTCAGTGGGCGCGAGCTCGCCGGCCAGCAGGCGCACCAGCGTCGTCTTGCCGGCCCCGTTGGCGCCGATCACAGCGATGCGGTCGTTGCGCGTGAGGGACATCGAGATGCCGGAGAGCACCTTCCGGTCGCCATAACCGATCGAGGCTTCCTCGAGCGTCACGATGCGTTCAGGCTGGCGTTCGGGCTGCTCGAACTCGAAGTGGAAAGTGTCCGCCGCATAGATCGGGGCGACTTTCTCCATCTTCTCGAGCTGCTTCATGCGGCTCTGCGCCTGGCGGGCCTTGCTCGCCTTGGCCTTGAAGCGCGAGACGAACCCTTCGATGCGCTTTATCTCGCGCTCCTGGCGCGTGGCAAAGGCGGCCTGCTGGATGAGTTCCGAGGCGCGCTGCTGCTCGTAGGACGAGTAGTTGCCGGTATACAGGCGCATCGAGCCCCGAATCTCATCCCTAGCCCCGCCGGGCAGGATGGCCAGGATGCGGTCCGAGATGCGGTCGAGGAAATCGCGGTCGTGCGACACCACGAGCAGGGTGCCCGGATAGGAGCGCAGCCAGTTCTCCAGCCAAAGCATGGTGTCGATATCGAGGTGGTTGGTCGGCTCGTCCAGCAGCAACAGGTCGGAGGGGCTCATCAGCGCCCGGCCGAGGTTCAGCCGCATGCGGTAACCGCCCGAGAATTCCTTTACGGCCCGCTGGGCGGCATCCGGGGGGAATCCGAGTCCCGCCAGCAGCGACGCGGCGCGCGCCCGGGCGGTGTACCCGTCCGCATGAGCGAAGCGCTCGTGGGCGAGGGCAAGGGCATGCCCGTCGTCCTCGTCGTCATGGGCTTCTTCGGCTTCGCGGATCGCCGCCTCGGCGGCGCGCAGCTCGAGATCCGCGTCCAGCAGGTATTCGAGCACCGGCTGCTCGAGCGCCGGGGCGACCTGCTCGATCCACGCCACGCGGGTGCCGGGCTGAATCTCGCATTCGCCGCGGTCCGGCGTGAGCTCGCCCGCCATGAGCGAGAGCAAGCTCGACTTTCCGGAGCCGTTTGCCCCCACCAGGCCGATTTTCCAGCCGCGCTCGAGCGTGAGCGAGGCCCGGTCGAACAGCACGCGAGGGCCGCGGGCGATGGCCAGATTGCGAAAAAGGATCATTGCCGGAACGCAGGGAATCAGAGGGGAACGGAGTATAATGCGCGCCCTCGGCGAGCTCTCGCCAAATCACAGGCGTATCGACCATCAGTTCCGGTTTCGAACAACTCGGCCTCATCCCGCCGCTCCTCCAGGCGGTCCAAGACCTCGGCTACACGCAGCCTTCCCCGATCCAGGAGAAGGCGATCCCCATCGTGCTCGAAGGCCGCGACTTGATGGCCGGCGCGCAGACCGGCACCGGCAAGACCGGTGCGTTCGCGCTGCCGACGCTGCAGCGCCTGGCGCCGCTCGCAACCACCAGCACCTCGCCCGCCAAGCACCCGGTGCGCGTCCTGGTGCTCGCGCCGACGCGCGAGCTCGCAATCCAGGTGGAGGAGAGCTTCAAGGCCTATGCCAAGCACCTGCCGATCCGCTCGACCTGCGTTTACGGCGGCGCCGACATGCGCGCCCAGATCGCCGAGCTCAAGGCCGGCGTGGAAGTCCTCGTGGCCACGCCCGGGCGTCTTCTCGACCACGTGCAGAACAAGACCGTGATGTTCAACCAGGTGAGCGTGCTCATCCTGGACGAAGCCGACCGCATGATGGACATGGGCTTCATGCCCGACATCCGCCGCATCATCGCCCTGCTGCCGGTGCAGCGTCAGAACCTGCTGTTCTCGGCGACCTTCCCGGACGAGATCAGGAAGCTCGCCGGCTCGATCCTGCGCAACCCGGCCGAGATACAGATCGCCGCAAGGAACGCGCCCTCCGAGCTGGTCACCCATATCGTGCATCCGGTTGCGCGCGAAAAGAAGCGCGACCTGCTCACCCACGTGATCCGCTCCAGGGACCTCAAGCAGGTGCTCGTGTTCTGCGGCACGCGCATCGGCACGAACCGCCTGGCCCACCAGCTGCGCGCGGCCCATATCCATGCCGACGCGATCCACGGCGACAAGTCCCAGGCCGAGCGCCTGGTTGCGCTCGAGGCATTCAAGGCCGGCAAGACGGCCGTGCTGGTCGCGACCGACGTCGCATCCAGGGGCCTCGATATCGAGGGACTGCCGCAGGTCATCAACTTCGACATCCCGCATTCGCCCGAGGACTACGTGCACCGCATCGGCCGCACCGGCCGCGCGGGTGCGACGGGCGAAGCGATCTCGCTGGTGTCCCCGGACGACCTCGAGGACCTCGCCGCAATCGAGAAGCTGATCAAGAAGAAGATCGATCGCGTGCTGGTGCCGGGCTACGAGCCCGACCCGGCCACACTCACCGCGCTGCTCGGCAAGGAAGAGGCCGACAAGGTGAAGCACGTCGCCACGCCGATCGCCCCGATCTCCACGGGACGCTCGCGCCGCGAACAAGTCGAGCGGGCCGAGAGGCAGGAGCGTTCCGGCCGCCCGCACGCTTCGCGCTCTTCGCCGCCTTCACGCGCGCCCGCCGCGCCGGCCGACCCGATCTTCAGCAAGCCCTACGAGCCGGGCAGTGCGCCCGCCGCAGCAAACCAGGTCAACCCTGCCTCCGAGCAACGCTCGCAGCGGCGCGTGCGCCCAATCGGAGCGCTGCTTGGCGGGTTGCGCAAAAGCTGAACTTTCTGTTCTGAAGACCTAAGCCTGGAGCCATTCTCCGGGTAGTTGATGTACTGATACCGGTACATTCGGCCCGGCCGGAGAAACTCCTTGCTAGCCCGGCGCAATCGCCAGTTCATCGAACCTGGCGAGGATGTCTTTCATCGGCGCCGTGTCGAGCTTCGGCATGGACTTGTGAAGTACATCCAGACACTGTCCGATAAACGACGAAACCCACGGTTTCAACTCCGCGATGTCGGATGCGTCGACTGGGATGAACGTCTTGTAATCGGCGACGTGGCGCCGTTCCATGAGCGCGTTGTATTTCTTGGCCGTATCGGCCAGCATCACCGCCGGTTTGACGAAATGCAGCGCCAGGAGTTGATGAATCGCGTCGTGGCTTTTCGCGCGCAGGCCTTTCGAGGCAAGCAAAGCGGTGGCCATGTGGAAGCAGGCAAAGTACATTTCCTTGATGCAACTGCGATACTCCGTGCCGTACGGACCGGCGAGATTGTTCATTGCCGCCGCCAGAGCGCCGCGAGCCGCCTGAATCTCATGCGCCACGGTTGCGGCTAATTCGGCCTTGTCCATACCACCTCCAGATCGGGGCGAATCGAGTCGAGGAACAGGCTCTTGTCCGTAATGTAGAGCGGCACCGGCCGCAGAAAAATTCCATAGGGTCCGGACCGGTACGGGGACTGGGCGCTGAAGGCGATGGCGGAAAGCCGGGTCTCGAGCTCGGCGCTGCGCGATCCGTCGAAAAAAACCGCCATGTCGAGATCGGAATGCTCGTCCGCGCCGCCGGTTGCGCGGCTGCCGAAGACCGCCATTTTTCCCGGCATCACCGGCAGCGTGTGGAAACCGGCGCAAAACCGGCGCAGCACGTCCTGCTCGCCGGGGGTGAGCAGGGTGTCCGGCGCGAACCGCATGGCCGACAGAACACCGTCGGGTACGGTGACAACCCGCACCCGGACGCCTCTTGTTCGGAGCCGCGCCCGATAGCGGCGCATCCGCTCTGCCGAAGACAGCGGCGCAACACTTTTCGGGCGTCCACCTTTGGGCTTTGCAAGGGTGTCCATGCGGCTTATTGTAACGCGTTACGAAAACCTACCCCAGCGCGCGAAGCGACAGATGTCTTATACTCGCCAAGTATGACGAATATGATAGGATTTGTGGTCATATTCGGCATCTGGGACGAGTTATGAAAATTACCGAGACCCTCGTGGACGAAGCCGTGCTGCGCGAGCTGGGCGAACGCCTCGCCCGCGCCCGTCTGGACCGCAATCTGAAACAGGCCGAGCTGGCCGCGCAGGCCGGGATCTCCAAGCGCACCCTGGAGCGCCTGGAGGCAGGCGAACCTGCCGAACTGGTCAACCTCATACGCGTCTGCCGTGCTCTGGGGCTCGTGGAGCGCTTCGAGCAGCTGGTCCCGGAGCCGGTCCCAAGCCCGATCGCCCAGCTGAAACTGCAAGGCCGAGAACGAAAGCGCGCGGCATCGCCGCGAAAGCGGGGGAATGCACCTGCCGGCAAATGGACGTGGGCCGATAAACCGGAACCCCCAAAGCCGTGACCACGCTGGCGGAAGTGCGGCTGTGGGGCCGCACGATCGGCGCGGTATCGCTCGAAGACGGCGCCGAGGTTGCGGCATTCCAGTACGACCCGGAATTCGCCGGGAGTGGCATACAGGTTTCGCCGATCGCGATGCTGCTGGCCGCCGGTGTCTACACGTTTCCCGCCCTGCCTCGCATTACGTTTCACGGCCTTCCCGGCCTGCTCGCCGATTCGCTGCCGGACAAATTCGGCAATGCGCTGATCGACGCGTGGCTGGCGACTCAGGGCCGCAGCCCCGAGAGCTTCAATGCGGTGGAGCGCCTGTGCTACACCGGCGCGCGCGGCATGGGGGCGCTGGAATACGCGCCGGCCAGGGGTCCCACCGCAAAGGCGGCGGAAAAGATCGAGATCGATGCGCTGGTGCACCTGGCATCCGACGTGCTCACGCACAGAAACACCGCTGCGGCTTCGTTCGCGGACCCCGAACGCGCAAAGGCGATGCAGGACATTCTGCGCGTCGGCACCTCCGCGGGTGGGTCCCGCGCCAAAGCCGTCATTGCCTGGAATCCCGCCACCAACGAAGTGCGTTCGGGACAAGTCGAAGCCGGCGCGGGCTTCGAATACTGGCTGCTCAAGTTCGACGGGGTTTCCGGCAACAAGGACAAGGAACTCGAGGATCCCAAGGGCTATGGGGCGATCGAGTACGCCTACTATCTGATGGCGGCGGATGCGGGCGTGAAGATGAGCGAGTGCCGGCCGCTGGAGGAAAACAACCGCCGCCACTTCATGACCCGGCGCTTTGATCGTACGAAGGACGGAGGAAAGCTGCACGCGCAATCGCTGTGCGCCCTGGCCCACTATGACTTCAACAATCCCGGCGCGTATGCCTACGAGCAGGCCCTGATGATCATCCGTCAACTCGAACTGCCGATGGAGGCGATCGAGGAGCAGTTCCGGCGCATGGCGTTCAACGTGATTGCGCGCAACCAGGACGACCACGTGAAGAACATTGCGTTCCTGATGGACCGCGAAGGCGCCTGGTCGCTTTCGCCCGCTTTCGACATGACGTACAGCTACAACCCGTCGGGCTCCTGGACCGCCCGGCACCAGATGTCCATCAACGGTAAGAGGGACGGCTTCTCGATGGAGGACTTCCGCGCCTGCGCCAGGACCGCGATGATGAAGCGCGGACGCGCCGGCAAAATCGTCGAAGAGGTCCGCGCCGCCGTTTCGAACTGGCGGCAATACGCCGAAAAGGCGAAAGTGGCGCCCGAGTGGCAAGACCAGATTGCGGGTAATTTACGCCTCGACTTGCCGGATTGACGAATACGCCGGCTGCGGCAGGTGATCCACCGGTTGAACCCGACTGACCGGCTTTCCCGAACAAAGCCGAAGATTTAAATCCGAGATGTCAATAGGCGTGCAGCTCTCCTGTCAACTGGATTGCCGGAATAGGAAAATTCACACGCAGCGCGCGCCGTCCACCTCGATGCACGACCCGCTGATCATCGAGGCCTCGTCCGAAGCAAGGTAAAGGCAGGCATTCGCAACGTCCAACGGCGTTGAGAAGCGCCCCAGCGGGATCGTCGCCAGATAAGCCTTGCGCGCTTCGGGGGTGACTGCACCACCGGCGAATTCCGCCGACAGCCCGGTCTCCGGGCTGAACACCGGGTTCACACAATTGATCCTCACGTTGTCCGGGCCGAATTCGCCGGCCATCGACTTGCTCATCAGAATCACAGCCGCCTTCGAGCTGTTGTAGATCGACAGTCCCGGCCGCGGCCGCAGGCCTGCGGTGGACGCCACATTCACGAAGCAGCCGCCGCCCTGCTTGCGGTAGACCGGCAGCGCGTGCATGACCGACAGGTAGATGCTCTTCACGTTGACCGAGTACACCTGGTCGAACTCGGCCTCCGTCACTTCGAGGAACGGCTTCTTGCGATGCGTCCAGCCGGCGTTGTTGACGACGATGTCGAGGCGGCCGAAGGCCGAGATCGCCTTGCTCACGAGGTTCGCCCAGTCGGCGCCTTTGGTTACGTCGCCCTTCACGAACACCGCCTTGCCGCCGCCAATTTTGCCCGCGACGCGTTCGCCGCCCGAAGGGTTGATATCGTTGACAATTACTTTGCCGCCTTCTTCCGCGAAGCGCTTGGCGATGCCTTCGCCGAATCCCGAACCCGCGCCGGTTACGATCGCCACTTTGTCCTTGAGCCGCATGCTGTCTCCTGTTTTGTCGTCAGTTGATCGGGCCATTATAGAATCGCCCAACTCAAGCTTGGGAAAGCGAATGAACCTGGACCGAGTCTCCACCGGCCGCGACGTTCCGAACGATGTCAACGTGATCATCGAGATCCCGATGAACGCCGAGCCGATCAAGTACGAGGTCGACAAGGAGACCGGGGCGATGTTCGTCGACCGCTTCATGTCTACCGCGATGCACTATCCGTGCAACTATGGCTACATCCCGCACACCCTGTCGGGCGATGGCGACCCGGTCGATGTGCTCGTGATCTCGCCGTTCGCGCTGATCAGCGGCGTGGTGCTGCGTTGCAGGCCGGTGGGCATGCTCAAAATGGAAGACGAGGCGGGCGAGGACACCAAGCTCATCGCGGTGCCGATCGACAAGCTCACCAGCCTCTATCGCACGGTGAACACGCCGGACGACCTGCCCGGGTCGACGCTCGCGCAGATCGCGCATTTCTTCCAGCACTACAAGGATCTCGAACCGGGCAAGTGGGTCAAGGTCGAGGGCTGGGTGGGGCCGAAGGAGGCGAAGCAGGAAATCCTCGACGGCGTCGCGCGGTACAAGCGCGCGAAGGTGAAGCCGAAATTCTGAGGGCTATGCTTCGCGCTTGAAAGGCGAGTGCTCGTTCAGCTCGTTGACGTACTTCGCGATCCCCTCGGTTTCGCGCTCCAGGTAATCCTCGATCGCGCGGGAGAACTGCGGATGCGCCAGCCAGTGGGCCGAGAGCGTTTCCACCGGCAGCAGGCCGCGGAAAAGCTTGTGCTGTCCCTGCGCGCCGCCTTCGAACAGCTCCAGCTTTTGCGCGATCGCGAAGTCGATCGCCTGGTAGTAGCACGCCTCGAAGTGCATCAGCGGCACGTACTCGATCGCGCCCCAGTAGCGTCCGTACAGGGTCGAGGGCGTGTAGAGGTTGAACGCCGCGGCGATCGGCGCGCCGTTGCGCTCGCCGAGGATCAGCACGGTGTGCTCCGGCAGCGCTTGCCCGATCCGCTGGAAGAACTCCAGGTTGAGGTAGGGCGTGGAATGGTGCGCGCGGTAGGTGTTCCGATAGCACTGGTTGAAAAATTCCCAGTGCTCGCGGCGAATCTCCCCGCCGCGCAGCCAGCGGAACGTGACGCCGGCTTCGCGCACCTTGCGGCGCTCCTGCTTGAGGTTCTTGCGCTTCTGGTGCGACATCCGCGAAAGAAAGTCGTCGAAATCCTTGTAGCCGGCATTCGTCCAGTGGAACTGCACTGTGCGACGCATGAGCATGCCGCGCGCTCGCATCATTTCCGCCTGTTCCTCAGGCGGAAACAGGATGTGCAGCGACGACACGCCCTTGGCCAGGTCGAGCGCCTTGCCGATCAGCAAGGCCCGGTCAATGTCGTTTTCCGCCAGCACGCGGGGACCGGTGACCGGAGTGAAAGGCACCGCGCACAGCAGCTTCGGGTAGTACTCGATGCCATGGCGCGAATAGGCGTCTGCCCACGCCCAGTCGAAAACATACTCGCCATACGAGTGCGACTTGAGAAAGAGCGGCATCGCGCCGGCAAAGTCGCCGTCACGTTCCAGCACGAGGATCTGCGGCTGCCAGCCGCTGCGCGCCGAGGCGCAACCGGTATCGATCAGCGCATGCAGGAACTCATGCCGCAGGAAAGGGTTGCCGCCGGCAAGGCGGTTCCATGCCGCCGCGTCGATGCCGGCCAGCGTCTCGACGATGCGGATTCGGATCAATGCAGGTGGGTGCGCGGGGACTGCGGCATGAAAATGCTCACGAGGGATCGAAGGCATTATTCCGGAGGGCGGCTCGCCCGGGCAAGCGCTGCGTTTGCGGTATATTCGCCATCATGACGCCAACGACACGTGCGACGAAGAAACGGGTGCACGACGAATGAACGACGCTCGCAACGAATGAACGACGCTCGCAACGAATGAACGACGCGCGCGACGAACCATGAACGACTCACGTGTCGTGGTGGCCCTGGCCCAGATCAATTGCACCGTGGGCGACCTGCAGGGCAACGCGGCCCGCATCCTCGAGTACGCCGGCCGGGCGCGCGGCATGGGCGCCGACCTTGTGCTCACCCCCGAGCTTTCGCTCTGCGGCTATCCGCCCGAAGACCTGTTGCTGCGGGAAGGCTTCTACCGCGATTGCCGCAAGGAGCTCGATGCGCTCGCGGCGAGGATCGAGGGCATCGTCGCGGTGGTGGGTTTCCCCGAGCTGGCCGCGGACGGCAAGCGCTACAACGCAGCCGCGGTCATCAAGGAGGGGCGCGTGGTGGCGGTTGCGCGCAAGCACGACCTGCCGAACTACGAAGTGTTCGACGAGAAGCGCTATTTCACCGCCTGGAACGAGCCCTGCATCGTCGAATTGAAGGGTGTGCGCTTCGGCCTCACGATCTGCGAGGACATCTGGTGGCCCGAGGCCCCGGCCATGGCCAAGGCGGCCGGCGCGCAGGTGATCCTTTCGATCAACGCCTCCCCGTACCACAAGCGAAAGCAGGCGACGCGCCACAAGATCTTCCGCGAGTGGATTCGCGCCTCCCAGTTGCCGATGGTGTACTTGAACCTCGTAGGCGGCCAGGACGAGCTGGTGTTCGACGGCGCGTCCTCGGTGATGGACGCCGAGGGCAACGTGGTCCAGCAGCTGCCGTTTTTCGAAGAGGCGCTCGAGCTCTCGGTGTTCGAGGGCATGACGCCGCTGCCCGGGCCGATTGCGAAGGAGTTGCCGCTCGAAGCGGAAATTTACGCGGCGCTGGTGCTTGGAACGAAGGATTACCTCAACAAGAACGGGTTTCCCGGCGCCCTGCTCGGGCTTTCGGGTGGCGTGGATTCGGCGCTTACGCTCGCCATCGCGTGCGACGCGATTGGCGCTGATCGCGTGCGCGCGGTCATGATGCCCACGCAATACACCGCGCAGATGAGCCTCGATGACGCGAAGGAGATGGCCCGCCGCGTAGGGGTGCGCTATGACGTCATCCCGATCAAGCCGGTGTTCGAGCGTTTTCTCGACACGCTGAAGACGGAGTTTGCCGGGCGCGAGCCCGACCTGACCGAGGAGAACCTGCAGGCGCGCATCCGCGGCACCATCCTCATGGCGCTTTCGAACAAGTTCGGCTCGATTGTGCTGACCACCGGCAACAAGTCGGAAATGGCCGTGGGCTACTCGACGCTTTATGGCGACATGGCCGGCGGTTACGCGGTGATCAAGGATCTCGCCAAGACCCTGGTGTGGGATGTCACGCGCTACCGGAACACGGTCTCGGACATCATCCCGGAGAACATCATCACGCGGCCGCCGTCGGCCGAGCTGCGCGACAACCAGACCGACCAGGACAGCCTGCCCCCGTACGAGGTGCTGGATGCGATCGTGGAAGGCTACATGGAGCTCAACCGAACGCCCGCCGAGATCGTCGCGCAGGGCTATTCGCAGGCCGACGTGAGCCGCGTGGTGGGCCTCATCAAGCGCAGTGAATACAAGCGCCGCCAGGCGCCGCCGGGCGTGAGGATCACGCTGCGTGGCTTTGGCAAGGACTGGCGTTACCCGATCACTTCCAAGTATCGAGAATAGGCAACCTCCATTCGCACCGTGTCCCAAGCCACGAAATTGCTACAATGAACGTCATCCCATTGCACAGCCGCAGGAAGGGACCTGGAGAAACCGGCATGAAGAAGATCGAAGCCATCGTAAAGCCGTTCAAGCTCGACGAAGTGCGCGAGGCGCTCTCCGAAGTGGGCGTCACGGGCCTCACGGTTACCGAAGTCAAGGGATTTGGCCGCCAGAAGGGCCATACCGAGCTTTATCGTGGCGCCGAGTACGTGGTCGACTTCCTGCCAAAGGTGAAGATCGAGGTGGTGGTCCCGGACAACCATGTCGAGCCCGCCATCGAGGCGATCGTCAAGGCGGCCCGCACCGGCAAGATCGGCGACGGCAAGATCTTCGTGACTTCGGTCGAGCACGTGGTGCGCATCCGCACCGGCGAGATCAACGACGCGGCCGTGTAAAACCCCCAGAGGGAGGGGGTAACGCGGGAACCGCCTTGAGGTTCCCCTGTTCGTCTACTTCGATTTAAGTAATACGAGCAGCGCGCCACCCCCGCCCTCGTGCGGCGGGGCCTGGCAGAAAGCCAGCACTTCATCCCGCGGCATCAGCCAGTTCCTCAGCTTGGCCTTCAGCACCGGCTCGCGGTTCTTCGAGCCGTGCCCCTTGCCGTGGATGATGCGCACGCAGCGCTGGCCGCGCTGAACGGCGGAGAGCAGGAATTCGGCGACACTCGCGCACGCCTCGTGCCGGTTCATGCCGTGCAGGTCGAGCTCGGCCTGTACCACCCAGTGACCGCGCCGCAGCCGGCGCAGCACGAGCCTCGAGAGGCCGTGGCGCAGGTAGGCGAGCTCTTCGCCGGTTTCGAGCGCTTCCTCGGGCGTGAGCGGACGTTCGATGCTTTCGACGAGGGCCGCGCGCTCGTCCTTGAGGAACTGCACCGGCACCGGCGGCGCCGGTGGCTTTGCCGGCGGGTTGCGACGCAGCGCCTTCAGCGGCCGGACATCTGCCACCGCTTTGAGGAACTCGTCGTCGTCCATCGCATCGCTAGTCGGGCTGGTCGAGGAACTTCTCGGCGTCCAGCGCGGCCATGCAGCCGGTCGCGGCGCTGGTGACCGCCTGGCGGTAGACATGGTCCTGCACGTCGCCGGCGGCGAACACGCCGGGGATGCTGGTCGCGGTCGCATTGCCTTCGTTCCCGCCGTGCGTGACGATGTAGCCGCCCTTCATGTCGAGCTGGCCTTCGAAGATCCGCGTGTTCGGCGTATGCCCGATCGCGACGAAGATGCCCTTTACGTCGAGCTGCTTGGACGTGCCGGTCTTTGCGTTCTTGATGCGCAGGCTCGTGACGCCGGACTGGTCGCCGAGCACTTCGTCGAGCGTGTGGTCCCACTCGATCGTGACGTTGCCCTCGGCGGCCTTCTTCATGAGCTTGTCGATCATGATCTTCTCGGCGCGGAACTTGTCTCGCCGATGCACGACGGTCACTTTCTTCGCGATATTCGAGAGGTAGAGCGCTTCCTCGACCGCGGTGTTGCCGCCGCCGACCACGGCCACATCCTGGTTCTTGTAGAAAAACCCGTCGCAGGTGGCGCAGGCGGACACGCCCCGGCCCATGAACTTCTCTTCCGAGGGCAGGCCGAGGTACTTCGCAGAGGCGCCTGTGGCAATGATCAGCGCGTCGCAGGTGTAGGTTGCAGAGTCGCCCTCGAGCACGAAGGGGCGCTGCCCCAGCTTCACCGTGTGGATGTGGTCGGACACGATCGAGGTCTCGAAACGCTCGGCATGCTTCTGGAACCGCTCCATGAGTTCCGGGCCCTGGATGCCCATCGCATCGGCCGGCCAGTTGTCGACATCGGTGGTGGTCATGAGCTGCCCGCCCTGCGCGATGCCGGTGACGAGCACCGGTTTCAGGTTGGCGCGGGCGGCGTAAACGGCCGCAGTGTAGCCGGCCGGGCCGGATCCGAGGATGAGCAATCGGGAATGTTGTGTGGGCATGTTTTGTTTACGGCGTGGAAGGACAGGCGCGGGGATTATAAACGCACCGGTTAAGGCCTTGATCCGTAAGCCCATGGCAGCGCAGGCTGCGTGGGGCCGGGCAGGGCGGGCGGCAGAGCGATTCTGCTAACATGTGTCTCGACGATCGACACAGAAGCGCCGCCATTCATCAGGCGAAAAACAGGGAGCGGAAAGTCATGCCGGCAATGTCCACAACGGTATCCACGGCGGTTCTCAAGAACGTCCCGATGTTCTCGAGCTTTCCAGACGAGCCGTTGCGGGTGCTCTCGACCGTCGTGACCCGCCGCAGCGCCCCGCGCGGCACGACCGTCATGGCGGCCGGCGACCCGGTCGACTCGCTCTACATCGTCATCTCCGGGCGCCTCAAGGTCATGATGAGCGACGCGGAGGGCAAGGAAGTCATCCTCAGCATCCTCGGGTCCGGCGAGTTCTTCGGCGAGATGGGCCTCATCGACGACAGCCCGCGCTCGGCGAGCGTCGTGGCGATCGAGACCTGCGAGCTGCTCTGCGTCAACAAGCGCGACTTCAACCGCTGCCTGGCGGAGAATTTCGACATGGCGATGGCCGTGATGCGCGGGCTGGTGAGGCGCCTGCGCGAAGCCGACCGCAAGATCAACAGCCTCGCGCTGCTCGACGTGTACGGACGCGTGGCGCGCCTGCTCATCGACATGGCCGAGGACGTCGACGGGCAGAAAATCGTGACCAAGCGCCTGCCCAAGCAGGACATCGCCAAGATGATCGGCGCCTCGCGCGAGATGGTCAGCCGCGTGATGAAAGACCTGCAGCTTGGCGGGTTCATCGAGATGCGCGGCTCCACGATCTTATTGCGCGACTCGATCCTGCTGCCGGAGTAGCGTGCCCAGATCAGTCGCAAGCAGCATGAGCGCAGCCGAAAAGGCCGACGGCGCCTCCCCGCGTACCGCCCCTCTGCCAGCCAAGCTCGCCAACCTGCTGCGCGAGGCGAAATGGCTTGCGCTCGTGGCCGTTGCGGTCTACCTGCTGCTGATCCTCATCACCTTCCACGTTAGCGACCCAGGGTGGTCACGCTCTGCAACGAATGAGCAGACGCAGAATGCCGGAGGTTGGCTCGGAGCCAGAGTCTCCAACGTATTGCTTAGCGTGACCGGGCTTTCATCCTATTGGTGGGTAGTTCTGGTCCTCTACCTCGTCTTGCACGGCTACCGCAGGCTCGACGGAAGTGGATTGATTGATCGCCGATCTTTGGTCGTAGCAGGAGTTGGCTTTTTAATTCTACTTGTTGCCAGCGCCTCCCTTGAAGCATTGCGGCTGCACTCACTTCAAATTGCGTTGCCACTCTTGCCCGGTGGCATTGTGGGCAATGTGCTGGGCGAGATGGCGTTCGGGCTTCTGGGATTCACCGGCGCGACGCTCCTTTTGATCACGCTCGCAGCCGTGGGATTCAGTCTGTTCACCGGCATCTCGTGGATCGCGGCGGCGGAAGTGACCGGCCTCATGCTCGAAGGCCTGTACGGGCTGGCCAGGCGCATGCGCGAGAGCCGCGAGGACCGCAGGATCGGCGAGATCGCGCGCGAAGAGCGCGAGCATGTCGTCCTGATCGAGAAGAAGCGCGAGGAAAACCACGAGCCGATCCATATCGAGCCGCCCGTGGCGGAGATCAAGAAATCCGAGCGCGTGCAGAAGGAGAAGCAGGCGCCGCTCTTCGACAATCTGCCCGACACGCCGCTGCCGCCGCTCAAGCTGCTCGACGAGGCGCCTTCGGATGCCGAGCAGGTCAGCGCCGAGACGCTCGAATTCACCTCGCGCCTGATCGAGAAGAAGCTTTCGGATTTCGGCGTTTCGGTCAAGGTGCTGGCCGCGTATCCCGGCCCGGTGATCACGCGCTACGAGATCGAGCCCGCGGTCGGGGTCAAAGGCAGCCAGGTCGTCAACCTCGTTCGCGACCTGGCGCGAGCGCTGTCGGTGGTTTCGATCCGCGTGGTCGAGACGATCCCGGGCAAGTCGTGCATGGGCCTGGAGATCCCCAACCCGCATCGGCAGACGGTCCGCCTGTCGGAGATCCTCGGCTCGGAGGCGTATCACAACCTCGGCTCGCCGCTTACCCTGGCGATGGGCAAGGACATCGCGGGCAACCCCATCGTCGCGGATCTCGCCAAGATGCCGCACCTGCTCGTTGCGGGCACGACCGGATCGGGCAAGTCGGTCGGCATCAACGCAATGATCCTGTCGCTGCTCTACAAGGCCGAGCCGAAGAACGTGCGGCTGATCCTCATCGATCCCAAGATGCTGGAGCTGTCCGTGTACCAGGACATCCCGCACCTGCTCGCCCCGGTCGTGGTCGACATGAAGCAGGCAGCCAACGCGCTCAACTGGTGCGTGGCCGAGATGGAGCGGCGCTACAAGCTCATGTCGTGGTATGGCGTGCGCAACCTTTCCGGATTCAACCAGAAAGCCTCCGAAGCCGAGAAAAAAGGCCATCCGCTCGAGGATCCCGCGACAATCGAGTCGGGCAACCCGCAGCCGGTTACGACGCTGCCGCACATCGTCGTGGTCATCGATGAACTTGCCGACCTCATGATGGTCGTAGGTAAGAAGGTCGAGGAGCTGATCGCCCGGCTGGCGCAGAAGGCGCGCGCTTCCGGCATCCACCTGATCCTCGCCACCCAGCGGCCCTCGGTGGACGTCATCACCGGATTGATCAAGGCCAACATCCCAACCCGCGTGGCTTTCCAGGTGTCATCCAAAGTGGACTCGCGAACGATCCTCGACCAATCCGGCGCCGAAGCATTGCTCGGCCAGGGCGACATGCTCTACCTGCCGCCCGGCACCGGGTTTCCGCAGCGCGTGCACGGCGCCTATGTTGCCGATCACGAGGTGCATGCGGTCGTCGATTACCTCAAGAAGCTGGCGTCGCCCGAGTACATCACCAGCATCCTCGAGCCTGAGATCGGCGAGGACGGCGGCCCCGGCGGCAGCGAGGCAGGCCCGACCGGCGAGAAGGACCCGCTCTATGACCAGGCCGTCGAGATCGTTCTGCGCACGCGCAGGCCTTCGATCTCGCTCGTGCAGAGGCACCTGCGCATCGGCTACAACCGCGCCGCGCGGCTGATCGAGGACATGGAGCGCGCGGGCATGGTTTCCCCTATGCAATCGAACGGCAATCGCGAGGTGCTGGTGCCCGCGAAAGCGGAATGAGGTTTAAATGCGTCAGTTGATCCGGTTTGTCTTCACAGTGGCTGCGCTTTGCGCGGCAATCCCCCAGGCTTCGGCCGCGGCGCTCGATCGTTTCCAGACTTTCCTTCGCGGCACGCAATCGGCGCGCGCGGATTTCGAGCAGAAGGTCTACGACCGCAACAAGAAGCTCGTGCAGGACTCCAAGGGCAACTTCGCATTCGTTCGCCCGGGAAAATTCCGCTGGGCCTTCGCCAAGCCGTACTCGCAGCTCATCGTCGGCGACGGCGAGAAAGTGTGGGTCCATGACGAAGACCTCAACCAGGTCACCGTGCGCAAGCTTTCGAACGCGGTTGGCGCCACGCCCGCAGCGCTGATTTCCGGCAGCGCGGATGTCGAGCAGTCGTTCGTGTTTACCGAAGGCGGCGACAAGGATGGCCTGCAATGGCTGGACGCAAAGCCCAAGGCCACCGACGCCGGTTTCGAGCGCATCCGCATGGGGTTCAGCGCGACGGGCATCGAGGCCATGGAGCTCATCGACCAGTTCGGCCAGACGACGATGCTCAAGTTCACCAACATGCAGCGCAACCCCAAGCTCGACCCGTCCACCTTCCGCTTCACGCCGCCCAAGGGCGCCGACCTGCTCGGCCAGTAGGCGCCGGGGCCTTGCCGATGGCGGACCCGCGATCTGACCTCTTTGCACCGGCGGTTCCCGCGGCACCGCTGGCGGAGCTGCTGCGCCCAGCCACGATCGACGAAGTCGCCGGCCAGCAGCACCTGCTCGGCCCCGGCAAGCCTTTGCGCCTTGCTTTCGAATCCGGCAAAGCCCATTCGATGATCCTGTGGGGGCCGCCGGGCGTGGGCAAGACCACTCTTGCGCGTCTCATGGCCAAGGCATTCGATGCCGAGTTCGTCGCGCTCTCGGCTGTCTTCTCGGGTGTCAAGGACATCCGCGAAGCGATGCAGGCGGCCCAGAACGAGCTCGACCGCAGCGGGCGCCCAACGATCCTCTTTGTCGACGAAGTGCACCGATTCAACAAGGCGCAGCAGGATGCCTTCCTGCCGTATGTCGAGAAGGGCCTCGTCACTTTCATAGGCGCGACGACCGAGAACCCGTCCTTCGAAGTCAACAGCGCGCTGCTGTCCCGCGCAAACGTGTACGTGCTGGAGAGCCTGTCGGAACCCGACCTGGCCATGCTCTTCGAGCGCGGCGCGCAGCGCGCGCTGCCCGGCATCCCGGTCGAGCCATCGGCGCGCGAGCGCATCGTCGGCTTTGCTGACGGGGACGCGCGGCGGCTGCTGAATGCCATCGAGATCCTCGCCACGGCCGCGCAGACCGCGGGCGTGACCGGCGTGGATGCGGAGTTCGTCGACAAGACCCTCTCTCAAAACCTGCGCCGGTTCGACAAGGGCGGGGAGCAGTTCTACGACCAGATTTCGGCCCTGCACAAGTCGGTGCGCGGCTCGAACCCGGACGCGTCGCTTTACTGGCTGGTGCGCATGCTCGATGGGGGCGCCGATCCGCGCTACCTCGGGCGGCGCATCGTGCGCATGGCGGCGGAAGACATCGGCCTTGCGGACCCGCGGGCGCTTCGGCTCACTCTGGACGCCTGCGAAACCTACGAGCGCCTGGGCTCGCCCGAGGGCGAGCTCGCGCTGGCCGAAGCGGTGGTCTATCTCGCCTGCGCGGCGAAGTCGAACGCGGTTTACGAAGCCTATAATGCCGCCCGTGCTTTCGTGTCCGGCGACAAGACGCGGCCGGTGCCGCTGCGGTTGAGGAATGCCCCGACGCGCCTCATGAAGGGGCTGGGGTACGGCAAGGACTACCGTTACGCGCATGACGAAGACGGCGCCTACGCGGCAGGGGAGAATTACTTTCCGGACGGCATGCCGGCGGTCGAGTGGTACAGGCCGACCGACCGGGGGCTGGAAGCCCGGATCCGCGAGAAGCTCGAGCACCTGCGCGCGCTGGACGAGGAGAGGCGCCGGAATTCCTGAATTCGTGACATTTTAAGTTGAAAGATGACTACCAGAGCGGCTCTTCTGTCAGTTCGTATATGAAAAACGATATCAAATGCTAGACCTCCAGTTGTTGCGCACCAACCTCGATGCGATCGCCGCGCGCCTTGCGGATCGTGGGTTCACGCTGGATCGCGACACGTTTCTCGCGCTCGAAGCCGAGCGCCGCGCCTCGCAGGGGCGTGCCCAGGAACTGCAGGCTTCGCGCAACGCGCACGCGAAGAAGATCGGCCAGGCCAAGGCGAAGGGAGAAGACGCGACCGCCCTGATGGCGCAAGCCGCTGCGATCAACGCGGAGCTCGGCTCGCTCGAGGCCAAGGCAGAGGACGTGCAGAAGCGCCAGCAGGAGTTCCTGTCCGTGCTCCCCAACGTTCCGCAGCCGGACGTGCCGGCCGGCAAGGGCGCGGAGGACAACGTCGAAGTACGCAGGTGGGGCACGCCGCGCAAGTTCGATTTTGCGGTCAAGGATCACGTCGACGTCGGCACGGGGCTCGGCCTGCTCGACTTCGACACGGCCATCAAGCTCGCCGGCGCCCGGTTCTCGGTGATGAAAGGCGAGATCGCCCGACTGCACCGCTCGATCGCCCAGCTGATGCTCGACGTGCACACCCGCGACCATGGCTATACGGAGGTGTATGTGCCCTACATGGTCACCTCCGAATGCGCCGACGGCGTGACGAGCTTCGCCAAGTTCAAGGACGACCTCTTCAAGATCGAGGGGCGCGACCTGTACCTGATCCCGACGGCGGAAGTGCCGGTGACCAATTTCGTGCGCGACGAAATCGTCCCGGCGGACCAGTTGCCGATGAAATTCGCCTGCCACACACCGTGCTTCCGCTCGGAGGCCGGCTCGTACGGTAAGGACACGCGCGGCATGATCCGCCAGCACCAGTTCGACAAGGTGGAGCTGGTGCAGATCGTGCGGCCGGAAGAGTCGGTCCGCTGCCACGAGGAACTCACCGCGCACGCGGAAACGATCCTCAAGATGCTCGAGCTGCCGTACCGCACGATGGTGCTGTGTACCGGCGACATGGGCTTCGCTTCGGCCAAGACCTATGACATCGAAGTCTGGCTGCCCGCGCAGGACACTTATCGCGAAATTTCCTCGTGCTCCAATTTCGAGGCGTTCCAGGCGAGACGCATGCGCGCCCGCTATCGAAACGAGAAAGGCAAGCCCGAGCTGCTGCACACCATCAACGGCTCCGGTTTGGCAGTGGGCCGCACGCTCGTCGCGATCCTCGAGAACGGCCAGAACGAGGATGGATCAGTGACGATCCCGAACGCGCTGCGCCCCTACATGGGTGGGCGCGAGAAGATCGTTCGCGCATAGCAAAAGTCGCCCACCGGTTGCTGCGATGCGGTGGCTACCTGTTAAAATCCGCCCTCGAAACGTTCGGCATACCGGAGAGGTGGCAGAGTGGTCGAATGTACCTGACTCGAAATCAGGCGATGGGGCAACCCATCCGTGGGTTCGAATCCCACCCTCTCCGCCAAGTTCGCATCCGCCCAAGTCCAAAGCCGTCCGGCAATCAGCCCGGAATCTGAATTCCCCCTCTGTAAACTGGCTCGACGACTAGGAGATGGGGCTCTCGCTCGGCGTGTACTCCGCGGTCGGGCTCAAAGAAGCGCGACGCCGAGCGCAAGCTCGCGCACCGCGTGCTGCAGGTGTGTGGTCAGGTGTTGCGCTACGGCGTTGCCACCGGGCGATGTACTCGAGACATTGCCGCTGACCTCCGCGGCGCCCTGACCCCGTACAAGAAGCAGCATCAGGCGGCTGTGCGGCCCGAGGAAATTCCTGCCCTGCTACGAGCCATTGCCGGCTACGAGCAATTGGGCGACAAGCAGACGCGCCTTGCGCTGGATCTGCTCTCGCTGACATTCACCCGAACCAATGAACTGATCGGTGCCGAGTGGTCGGAATTCGACCTCGACGCCGGGCGGATGAAGATGAGGCGAGAGCATGTTGTCCCGCTATCGCACCAAGCGCTGGCTGTGCTCGCGGACCTCGAGATGATCGGCGGCGGAAGCCGCTTCGTGTTCCCCGGGCGCAATCGTGACCGGCCTATGAGCAATAACACGATGTTGTTCGCCCTCTACCGGCTCGGCTACAAAGTCAAGATGACGGGGCACGGTTTCCGCTCGGTAGCCAGCACCATCCTCAACGAACAGGGTTTCCGGCCCGACGTGATCGAGCGCCAACTGGCCCACGAAGAGAGAAATGACGTGCGCGGTGCTTACAACCGGGCCGAGTACCTGCCCGAGCGCAAGAAGATGATGCAGCAGTGGGCGGATTACTTGGACGCGGCGCGCGAGGGCGCGAAGATTATCAAGATGAAACGACCTGCGGCGTGAGTGCGTTGCGTGCTGGCACAAAAATAGTGCCTTGACATTGTTATCCGACGCATTACAATTGATTGTAATGGATAGAATTACACACTTCGATGATTAGGAGTTTCCGCCACAAGGGGCTGGAACGCTTTTTCACGAAGAGCGAGCGCAAGGGAATTGATGCGAACCACGTCGATCGCATTCGCCGGATACTGGACCGCCTCGGCGCGGTGACGCAGGCGAAGGATCTGGACCTACCGGGTTACCAGTTTCACAGCCTGAAGGGCGACCGGAAGGGCAGTTATGCGGTTTCGGTGTCGGGCAATTGGCGGATCACCTTCCGGTTCGAAGCCGGCGATGCGAGCGATGTGAACCTGGAGGACTACCACTGATGAAGATCATGCGCGACCCGAAAAGAAAACCCACTCACCCGGGAGAACTGCTGCGGGAGGACACGCTGCCCGCGCTCGAAATGACGCAGGGCGAACTCGCCAGGCGCCTGGGCGTGAGCCGGCTGAGCGTCTCTGAGCTGCTCCACGAAAAGCGCGGTCTCTCGGCCGACATGGCCGTGCGGATCGGGCGGCTGACGAACACCACGCCGGAGAGTTGGCTGCGCATGCAGGCTGCGGTCGATCTCTGGGAGCTTGAGCGGGATCCGAAGCGGTATCGGCATATCGAGCCGGTCGCCGCGTAACGTTTACGGATCTCGGCACCAACAAAGCCTTGGCCTAACGATTGGCGCAGCGAATTACTTGTTGGCGCTGGGCAAAACTGAACCACCCGCCGAAAGATTCGTGAGCCACCTCGGCTAGGTGTGCCTTGCCTGCTGTTGCCCTGTCGAAGCCAGATGGCCCCCAGTATAGTCTGAGGCGCTTGCATTATCCCAATTGCCGCCAAATCCCCTGATTTCATTGGGGTATAAGAGCAACGACGATTGGTTGGACTGAACAGCCGCGAAGGCGGTGGCTATGGGTGTTGGCGCTGACGCAAAATTGCCTCCCCAACTCAATGATTGAGCATTAGAGTCGAGGAATTGTCCGGAGTTTCTCTAATCGAATCTTCGGAATGCAAACGGCCGGAGCTTTCCCCTCGGGCCGCTTGTCTCGGCTTTGGCGGCTGACAGCGCGCGCCCGCCACCCCGCCGTTCAGTGCCGCGCAAGCCCAATTTGTGGTCATACCGGGCGCGCAGCAGCGGATCGGCAAGCACTGCGTAGGCTTGGTTGATCAGGCTGAGCCGTTCGGCTGCGCCGACGACGCCCGGATTCTTGTCGGGATGGCAAAGCTGCGCAAGGGAACGGTAAGCCGCCTTGATGACGGCCGGGCCCGCATTCGGGCTGACTTCGAGGATTTCGTAAAGCGATACTTCCAAGATCGGCCTCCGCCTGTAACCTGCACAGGCAGATGGTAACCCGGAGGCGCCGCGCCGCAAGTACCGGCTGCGCCGCCGCTTCAATGGAGGGTGCCTCCAGAGCCCACGACTATCGCGCCGCGATGCCGAAAGCCAGGGCCATGCCTTCCTGGAGCGCAGTCTCGAGAAAGGGCGCCATCAGGGGCAGGATCATTGCGAAAGAGGCAAGCCCGATGAGGATGGTGGCCGGAAAGCCGACCGCGAAGATGTTGAGCTGGGGCGCCGCGCGCGCGAGCACGCCGAGCGCGAGATTCAGGATCAGCATCGTGGCGAGCACCGGGAGCGCCAGGTGCAGGCCGACGCGGAACATCGTTCCCCCCAGGAGGCCGAGGGCGTGCAAATTCCCTGCCGCCGGGGCCGCCGATCCAACCGGGATTGCCCGGAAACTTTCGGCAATGCCGGCGATCATCATCAGGTGGCCGTTGATCGCGAGGAACACGAGCGTAGCCACCAAGCCGAGAAAGCTTCCGATCAGCGGGGTGTCGGTCGAGTTCTGCGGATCGATGAAAGAGGCGAAACTCAAGCCCATCTGCAGACCCAGGAGGTCACCCGCAACCGCGAATGCCGCGAATATGATCTGCAGCCCCAGGCCGATCGCAAGTCCCACCAGGAGTTGCTGGACCAGCAGCCAGCCCGGTTCGCCCGCGACCGGGGGCAGCGCTGGAGCGACGATCAGCGTCACGATCGCGGCGAGGCCGATCTTGAGTCGGTGCGGGATCGCCTTGTGGTAGAGCAGGGGCGCCGACGAGAAAAGCGCGAGGATCCGGACGAAAGGCCAGAAATACGCCGCAAACAATGCGTCGAGCTGGGCGCTGGTAAAGGAGATCACGCTGGCGCGTCCGACTCAGCCGACGATGTGCGGGATGGAGGCGAGCGTGCGCTGCAGGTATTCGGTCAGCGTGGCGAGCATCCACGGACCCGTCACCACGAGTACGGCCGCCATCGCCAGCAGCTTTGGAATGAACGAGAGCGTCATCTCGTTGATCTGGGTGGCTGCCTGCAGGATGCTGACCGCGAGGCCCACCGCAAGCGCGGTGAGGAGGAGCGGTGCCGATACGAGCAGCATCATCTCGAGCGCGCCCTGTCCGATCGTGAGGACCGACTGTGGAGTCATTATTGAGCGAAGCTCGCCACCAGCGAGCCGACCAGCAGAGTCCATCCGTCGGCGAGCACGAACAGCATCAGTTTGAACGGCAGCGAAATCAGCACCGGCGAGAGCATCATCATGCCCATCGACATCAGCACGCTCGCCACGACCATGTCGATGATCAGGAAGGGGATGAACACCATGAACCCGATCTGGAACGCGGTCTTGAGTTCGCTGGTGACGAACGCCGGCACCACGACCTTGAGCGGGGTCGACATCGGGTCGGCCGGCGTGGGTACCTTGGCCAGCCGGATGAAGAGCGCGAGGTCGGGTTCGCGCGTCTGCTTGAGCATGAAGCCTTTCACCGGCGGTTCGGCGCGTGCGAGGGCCTCGTTGAAGGAGATCGCATTCTGGCTCCAGGGCAAGTACGCCTCCGCGTACACCTTCTCGAGCACCGGGCTCATGACATAGAGCGTGAGGAACATCGCGAGACCCACGAGGACCTGGTTGGGGGGCGTGGACTGGGTACCCAGCGCATGGCGCAACAGCGAGAGCACGATCACGATGCGCGTGAAACCCGTCATCATCAGGAGGACCGCCGGCAGGAAAGTAAGCGCGGTAAGCGCGACCAGCGTCTGGATCGACAACGTATAGGACTGCCCGCCGCCCGGGATGGGCGTGCTCGAGAACGCAGGCAGCCCCTGCGCGAACGCCGCGGGGGTCGCCAACGCGAACGCAAGCAACGCGCCGAGGACAACCAGGAGCCTAGCCACGACGCACCGCCTTGCGCAGCAGCGCGGCGAAATCGACGGTCTGCGCGAAGCCGGCCGGCGACGCGGCGGCGGGCATTTCGCCGCGCGGCAGCGTCGCCAGCGCGCTCACGCGGCCCGGTGCCACGCCGACGACCATCCATTGAGCGCCGATTTCAACGACCAGCACGCGCTCCTTGGCGCCGACCGGCAGCGCGGCGACCACCTTCATCAGCCGCTCGCCATGGGACGCGCCCATCCCCATGCGGCGCGCAAACCACGCGCTCAGAGCGATCGCGGCCAGCACTGCTGCAAGTCCGGCAGCCATTTGCATGAAGTTCGTATCCATGGCGGCTAGCGGTTCAGTTTCCGAATCCGCTCGGAGGGCGTGATGATGTCGGTGAGGCGAATGCCGAACTTCTCGTTCACGACCACCACCTCGCCCTGCGCGATCAGGCAGCCGTTCACCAGCACGTCCATGGGCTCGCCCGCCATGCCTTCGAGCTCGACCACGCTGCCCTGCGCGAGCTGCAGAATGTGCTTGATCGGGATCTTGGTGCGCCCGAGCTCGACCGTAAGCTGAACAGGGATATCGAGGATCATGTCGATGTCGTGCTGCGCCCGGGCGTTGCCGGCGGGCGCGAGTTTTTCGAAAATCTGCGCGGCGGCGATCGAGGCGTCGCCCCCCTGCGCGCCGGCCTGCGCCTGCTCGGCGAGCGCGGCGCCCCAGTCGCCGTCGGCGTCGGCCTGCGGCACGGGTTGCTCCTGGACGTCGGTCTGCATTGTCTAGTCTCCCAGCTGGTTTTCCTGCGGCCGGATCGCGAGGATGCGGTCCACCTTGATTGCGTATTGGCCGTTCTGCGTGCCGTAAGTGCATTCGAACACCGGCACACCGTCGACTTCGGCAACGACGGTCTTGGGGATGTCGGTGCCGATCACGTCACCGGCCTTGATGCCGAGGATCTGCTCCACGGTGACCGGGATGCGCGCGAACTGGGCGACCAGTTCGACCTCCGCGAGCTGGACCTGCTTGGAGAGCATGCGCACCCAGCGCTTGTCGGGTTCGTAGCTGTCGCCCTGCATCGACGAATTGAGCACGTCGCGCAGCGGCTCGATCATCGAGTAAGGCACGACGATATGCAGCGGCCCGCCCGACTGGCCGATCTCGATGTTGAAGCTCGTCGTGACCACGATCTCCGACGGGGTCGCGATATTGGCGAACTGGGTGTGCATCTCCGAGCGCACGTATTCCAACTCGATCTTGTGCACCGGAGCCCAGGATTTCGTATAGTCCTCGAACACCACTTCCAGCATCCGGCGGATGATGCGCTGCTCGGTCAGCGTGAAATCGCGGCCCTCGACGCGGCTGTGAAAGCGCCCGTCGCCACCGAACAGGTTGTCCACCACCGCGAACACCAGCGTCGGGTCGAAAATGAACAGGCACGAACCGCGCAGCGGCTTCATGTGCACGACGTTCAGGTTCGTGGGCACCACGAGGTTGCGGATGAACTCCGAATACTTCATGACCTTCACCGGCCCGGCCGAAATCTCGGGACTGCGGCGCATGAAGTTGAACATCCCGGTGCGCAGCAGCCGGGCGAAGCGCTCGTTGATGATCTCGAGCGTCGGCATGCGGCCGCGCACGATGCGCTCCTGCTTGCCGATGTCGTAGGAGCGCACCCCGCCCTGATCGTCGACTGGCGGTTGCGGGTCGGTTTCGCCGTTCACGCCCTTGAGCAGCGCGTCGACTTCCTCCTGCGAAAGGAACTCCTTGCCCATGTTCCGCTATTGGATGACGAAAGCGGAAAAGTGCACGCTTTCGATGCTCTTGCCGGTCTCTGAATTGCTCAGCGGCGCGCGCGCTTCGGTAAGGATCTCCGTCATCAGCTTTTGCTTGCCGGCCGTGGTGCCGAGCTCCTCGGCGGTCTTCGAGGCCAGCAGCATGAGCAGCCGCCCCCGCACGATCGGCATCTGCGCCTTGATCTCGTCGGCAACCTTCGCGTCGGTCAGTTGCAGGGCGAAGGCGACCTGCAGGAAATGGTCGCCCCCGGCACCGGTCAGGTTGACGGTGAACTGGTCGATGGTGAGAAACACGGGTGGCTTCTTCTTCTCCGGCACTGCGGCGGTGCCCGCATCGGCATTCTTGTGCTGCAGGTAGAACCAGCCTCCTCCGCCGCCGGCGGCGAGCAGCACGACGAGCACGGCCGGGATCAGCTTGCGGCGTTTTTTCTTGCGCGGATCGGCGGATGCTTCGGCGGGACGGGCGGGCGTCGCGGCTGCGGCTGCTGAAGGACGAGCGGGCGTCGTGGCCGCGGCTGCAGCCGGACGGGCGGGCGATGCGGCAGCGGCGGGTTTCTTGGGCGGGGTGGCCATGGCAATGTCCTACTGTGTAGAACAGGATTGTCGGGCGCGAGCATTGGCTGCGATGGTCCGAATAGCGCCTGTTTTTCTCCGCATTCCGCGCGATGCGCTCAAGATTCAGGCAAACACGTCGACGAGCTGGTCGCCGCGCGCGAAGACACGGGCGGCGGCGATCGGGACCTGCACCTCTGCGTCCTGCGTGAAGCTGCGACTACGCGCCGGTGCTTGCCGGGCGGGATCGCCCGACCCATGGCCGGAGGACTGCGGCCCCACGTTCGTGCTGCCAACCGAAATTCCGCTCGCCTCGAGAATCTCGCGCAGCCGGGGCAGCGCGGCCTCCATTGCATTGCGCGTTTCGGCGTGTTGTGCCGTGCAGGTGATGTTCGCCTCGCCGGCTTCGATTCGAATGCTCACGTGAACCGGGCCGAGTTCCGCGGGCTGAACGCGCAGCTCCGCCGCCGAGACCCGCTGGGTCGCGAGCAGGCTCACGCCCGTGGCGAAGTCCTCGCGCCATTGGTGTGTGCCCATCAGTCCCGGAACGCTCCAACGGCTGACCGGCGTGACGGGCGGACCCGGGTGGAATTCCGATTGTGGCACTTGAGCCGGCGCCGGGGTCGTCTCCGGCTGCGACCCTGCTGGGGCCGCCGGCGCCGATTCGTGCAGCGGCAGCAAGGACGGCGTGGCGCTCGCCCGTGCATTGGCGGGACCGTGCGTTGCGCTCGGGACGCTTTCTCGAGGGGTCTCGAGCGCCTTTGATGCGACATCTTCGGGCATCGCGACCGCGGGCTGCGTCGCGGATTTCGTCTTGGGGGCCTGCGTCTCCGGCGCCGGCGCTGAATGCTTGCCGATGGCGGTCGCGCCCTGGCCGGCGGCGGAGATAGCGCTTGCGGTGGCCGTGCCGTCGACCTGCGGTTCCGGAGGCGTGTTCGCAGGCGTGGCCGGGGGCGCGAAAGCGCCCATGGCGGCCAGCAGTTGCGCCGTGATGCCGGGCGGAGGCGCAGCAGGGTACGCATCGGCTTGCCCGTCCAAGGGGTCCTTCATTGGCGCGTGATCCTCTGAGACAGGATCGGTTTTACCCGTGCCGGCCGCAACAGCGGGCATCGCGGCGTCGGACGCACCGGCTGCTTCGCGTTCCGGGACGGCCAGTGCCGCGACCAGGGCGATCTTGCCGGCCAGCAGGGCGGCAAACGCGTCGGGCCCGCTGGCGAGTGCCGGAGCGGTGCCTGCCGGAGGGGGGATTAGAGCGCCCTCGGGAGCCGACCCGGCGGCGGCGACCGGCGCGGAGATGAGCTGGGCGGCAATGTGCATTTCTGGCATGTTGGCTTCCTTACGGAGGGTCATCCGACGGCGTACATCGACGGCATTCTTCCGGCGAATTCGTCGACAAGTTTTTGCAGGCGGCGTGCTTCCAGTTCGCGCGCGCCGAGATCGGCGCGTTCGGACAACAATTCGAAGGAGTGCTGCCGGCGCCGCTCGGCAAGCCAGCCGGTGCGGCACTCCTCTACGCTGCGGCGCAAGACCAGCACCTCGGAGCGCTGTTGAGCGATCCCTTCTTCGAGGCGCGCGATGAATTCGCGAAAATTGCGCAATTCATCGGCGCTCAGGCCGCCGGCGGCGCTGCGCGCGAGACGCGTGCCGTAGTCGTCGCGATAGCGCTGGAGCAATTCCACTCGCGACTCGCTGTCTCTGAGCAGCGCAATCGAGCGGCCGAGCTTCTTGGCCGCCCGGTCACGCCGTTCACAGGCCAGTTCGGTCAGGCGCGCGAGCTGGCGGGCGTCCGGCATGCTCAGGCGGCCCCGTCGGCGGCGGGCGCAGCCATGCGCTCGTCGGGAATGATCTGCGCGAGCATCGCCAGGCTTTCGGCAACACTCACTTTGACGCGCATGTCCTGCTGGAGGAAAGCGTCCATTCGCGGCGCAAGCGCCACGGCGCGGTCTAGCAGCGCGTCCGACCCCGCAACATAGGCGCCGACGCTGAGGAGATCCTTGTTGCGGCGATAGCTGGAAGCAAGCTGCTTGAAGCGCCGTGCGCGCTCGAAATGCGCCGGGTCGGCAAGAGCGTGCATCACGCGGCTCACCGACTGCTCGATGTCGATCGCTGGGTAGTGGCCCTGGTCGGCCAGCGACCTGGACAGGACGATGTGGCCGTCGAGGATCGCCCGTGCCGCGTCGGCGATCGGGTCCTGCTGGTCGTCGCCCTCGGTGAGCACGGTATAGAACGCGGTGATCGAACCCCGGTCGGCGCCGTTGCCGGCACGCTCGACCAGTTGAGGGAGCTTGGCGAACACCGAAGGCGGATAGCCTTTGGTGGCGGGCGGCTCGCCCACCGCAAGCGCGATTTCACGTTGCGCCATTGCGTAGCGGGTGAGCGAATCCATGATCAGCAGCACGTCGCGCCCCTTGTCGCGGAAGTGTTCGGCAATGGCGGTTGCGTAAGAGGCGCCTTGCAGCCTGAGCAGCGGCGAGACATCGGCCGGCGCGGCGACGACGACGGCGCGCTGCAGCCCCGCCTTGCCCAGGATCTGCTCGATGAATTCCTTGACTTCGCGTCCCCGCTCGCCGATCAGGCCGACGACGATCACCTCGGCGGCGGTGTAACGCGCCATCATGCCCAGAAGCACGCTCTTGCCGACGCCGGATCCGGCGAACAGGCCCATCCGCTGGCCGCGGCCGACGCTGAGCAGTGCATTGATGGCACGCACGCCGACATCGAATTTCAGGCCGATCGGCTCGCGCTCGATCGGGTTGACGGGTCGGCTCGAGAGCGGCACCAGCGCGGACGCGTCGATCGGGGGCCCCCCGTCGAGCGGCACTCCCGAGGCGTCTACGACGCGTCCGAGAAGGCCGTCGCCGACCGGCAGGAGTTTTCCGGTGCCCCCGTTCTCGCGCGGGACCGGGCTTCGACGCTGACCTGGCTGCGGGCGCCGCGGCTCGCGCTCGAGCGCCGTGACGATTGCGCCGGGCATGAGGCCGTAGGTGTCCGAGACCGGCATCAGGAAAATCCGGTCGGCCGAGAACCCGACGACTTCGGCCTCGACGGCGGGGCGCGCATTCTGCGATACGACGCAGGCTGCCCCGACCGGCAGCGGCAAGCCCACGGCTTCCATCACGAGTCCCGTGACTCGTGTCAGGCGTCCCGAAGCCGCGAGCGCTCGCGCATCGCGCACTTGCGCGCCGCAATCGGCGAGGAAGTCCCGCCAGATCGCGCCGCCCACGCTAGCTTGCGAGCCAGGCATGGTCCCTCCCGAGCGCCGCGAGCACGCGTTTCCAGCGGCTTGCGAGCGTTGCGTCCACCGCACAGTTCACCGCGTTGAGCCGGCACCCTCCGGGCTGGATGCGGTGGTCTTCGACGATCTTCCAGCTATTCAGGCGCAGCTCCTCGCCGAAATGCGCGCGGACGAGTTCCACGTCGGCCGGATTGAGCTGGATCTGCGCGCCCGGGCTGGCGGCGGGCAGAAACTGCATGGCCTCCCGCACCACCGGCAGCAGGAGCTCACGCTTGACCGGCAGGGCTTCGTGCAGGATCTGCCGGGCAACCTCCAGCGCGAGGGACAGGACATCGTCGGCGATTTCGTCGCGCAGGGCCGATGAGGACTCGTCGAGGGCCACGGCGAGGTTTCTCAGGCGCAGTGCTTCGTCCGCGCCGGCGGCGAGCCCCTCGGCATGCCCGGCCGCATAGCCGTCCTCATGCCCTTCGCGCCGCGCCTGGTCCTGCAGGCGTTCGAGGTCGCCGACCATGGGAAACCCGCCGGCGGCGCGCGCCCGGCTGCTGTCGTCGATCGAATCCATCTTCCACGTCTGCCAGCCGCCGTTGGCCAGGATCCCGGGCTGCCCGCTAGACATAGGCTTCCTCTCCCCGGCCGGCCAACGTGATCTGGCCTTCGTCGGTGAGGCGCCGCACGATCTTCAGGATCTCCTTTTGTTCGCCCTCGACCTCCGACAGGCGCACGGGGCCTTTGGCTTCGAGCTCTTCCCTCAGGGTCTCGGCGGCGCGCTGCGACATGTTCTTGAAAATCTTCTCCCGAAGTTCCTCGCCGGCCCCTTTCAAGGCGATGATCAGCGATTCGGACTGAACCTCGCGCAGCATGGTCTGGATCCCGCGGTCGTCGATGTCGATCAGGTTTTCGAACACGAACATCTTGTCGAGGATCGCCTGCGCGAGATCCGCGTCGTGCTCGCGCACGCTCTCGATCACGCTGCTTTCCTGCGCCGTGCCCATGAAATTGAGGATTTCCGCCGCGATGCCCGCGCCTCCCATCGCGGCCTTCTTCAGGTTGTCGCTGCCCGCCAGGACCTTGGCCAGCACGTCGTTCAGCTCGCGCAGCGCATTGGGCTGGATGCCATCGAGCGTGGCGATGCGCAGCAACGCGTCGTTACGCGTGCGTTCGGGCAGGTGGCTCAGGATTTCGCTTGCCTGGTCGCGCTCCAGGTGCACCAGGATCGACGCGATGATCTGCGGGTGCTCGTTCTTGATCAGCTCGGCCACCGAGTCGGGATCCATCCATTTGAGGCCCTCGATGCCGCTGGTATCGCCGCCCTGGAGGATGCGATCGAGGATGAAGCCGGCCTTTTCGGGGCCGAGGGCCTTGTTGAGAACGCTGCGCAGGTAGACGTCCGAGTCCATGCCGATCGAGGTCTGGTCCCGGGACTCGGCCTCGAACTTGGCGAGCACGCTGTCTATTTTTTCGCGCGTGACGCTCTTCAACTTCGACATCGTCTGGCCGAGCTTTTGTACCTCCTTGGGCGAAAGGAACTTCATCACTTCGGAGGCTTCCTCCTCGCCGAGCGACATGAGGAGGATCGCGCTTTTCGTCAGGCCCTCTTCATTCATCCCCGGATACCCACGACTTCACCACGTTGGCGACCATCTTCGGGTCGTCGCGGGCCATTTGCTTGGCCGACGAAATCCGCGCCGTGTGGCCGAGCAGAGGATGCTCGGATTCGAGCGGCGCGGTGGTCAGGGCCCGCTCGTCGAGCTGCGCCGGCTCCAATCGATGCGGCGCCGAAAGCGTGCGCACGAGCGGACGGACGACGCCGAAGAGCGCGTACAGGAACACGGCGCCGATCAGCCCGGCCTTGCCCAGCTCCCTCGCAAGGGCCACATTTTCTGGCTGCTGCCAGACGGGCAGCTCGGGAGCGGCCTCGGGCGCCTCGACGTTAAAGGCTGCGTTGGCGACGTTGAGCTTATCGCCGCGCGCTTCGGAAAACCCGATGGCTTCTTTGGCGAGCGCCGTGATCTGCGCGATTTCGGCTTCGCTGAGCGGCTTGTAGACCGCCTTGCCCGCGCCGTCATTCGACTTGCGGTGATTTACGACCACGGCCGCGGACAGTCGCGTGAGCGAGCCCACCGGATTCTTGACGCGGCGCACGGTCTTGTCGATCTCGTAGTTGACGGTCGAGTCCCTGCGAGTACTGCCACCGGCCGGCATCGAAGGCGAAGCGGCGGCCCCCGAAGTGCCGGCGCTGGGGGGCTGATTGGACAGGGCTCCGGGCACGCCGCCCCGCGCGCCACCCGCCGCGTTCTCGGCCGATTCGCTCTTTTGCTCGCTGCGGATCACCGTATTTTCCGGGCCCCCATTCGGCTTGTACGTTTCGGCGGTCGATTCCGACTGGCTGAAGTCGAGTTCCGCGGTGACCTGTGCGCGCACGTTCGCGCGGCCGGCGATCGGTTCGAGGATGTCGAGAATGCGCTTGATGGTCGCCGCTTCGATCTGCTGCACGTAGCCCAGCTGGCCGGCGTCCAGCGCGCCATCGCCGCCGCTCGAGAGCAGGTTTCCGTTCTGGTCGAGAACGCTGACGCTCTTCAGCTGCAGTTCGGGCACGCTGGATGCGAGCAGGTGCGTGATCCCTGCGACCTGTGCGCGCTCGAGCACGCGTCCGGGGTGGAGAGTAACCACCACCGACGCGCTGGGTCTTTGCTGGTCGCGCAGGAATACGGAAGCCTTCGGGATGGCAAGGTGCACCCGCGCCGACGCGACCGCGGAAAGCGCCTGGATCGAGCGGGCAAGTTCGCCTTCGAGCGCGCGCTGGTAATTCACCTGTTCCTGAAACTGCGTTGCGCCGAGTTTCTGGTTTTCCATCAGTTCGAAACCGACGATGCCGCCCTTGGGCAGGCCCTGCGAGGCGAGCCGCAGGCGCGTGTCGTGCACCATCTTCTCCGGCACGAGGATCGCCCCGCCGCCATCGGATATCCGGTAGGGGACGTTCATCTGGTTGAGCGCGGCGATCACCGCGCCGCCGTCGCGATCGGCAATGTTGGAGTAGAGGACGCGATATTCCGGGTTCGCGCCCCACAGCCACGCCCCGACGGCGAGCGCGATCAAAGTCGCTGCGCCGACCATGAAGGCGAGTCTGCTGCGCCCGGGCATCGCGCCCAAGCCGCGCGCGAAGTCCGCAACGGTCACCGCGTTCGACATCCACTTTCTCCGCAATCCTTGCGGCCCGGCGAGGCGCCGGACCGGACGAAGCGAAGTATGCGCAGAGGCAGGTTGGGGCCAAGCCCGAATTAGCCCCGCTTTTGCGCCCTATTTCCGCCCTGTCGCGCGCATGCGCGTTGCTAAGCTGCGATCCGATCCCCGTTTCCAGGAGCCTCGACATGGATCCGATTGCGTTTCGTCCGGAACTACCCGCGCTCGGCCGGACAGGAAGTCCAGGCACAGTGCCCGCCGCCGCGGATTTTTCTTCGGCGCTGAAGTCTGCGCTCGATGGCGTCGCCGCGAGCCAGCGGCACGCCGGTGACCTCGCGCGCGAGTTCCAGCTGGACAACTCTTCTGTCAGCCTCGAGGAAACCATGATCGCCAGTCAGAAGGCGAACATCTCGTTCCAGGCGGTCGTACAGGTGAGGAACAAGCTGGTCGCCGCCTACCAGGACATCATGAATATGTCGCTGTAGGAGGCTCGATCTTGCGAGCGGGGCCGGCTAGCGTCTGTGCGCTCGCTCGGCCTGGCCGATAAAGCGCGAGACGAGCGTCTCCATCGGGTGCGGGAGCCCGACGAATTCGCAGCCGATGCGCAAGTGGCGCGCGCCATTGCGCATCCTCGCCTCGGACAGGCTGCGCACGGTGACGTTGGCGGTGAGCGTTCCCACGGGTCCCAGGTCGACGAGGCAGTTCTCCAGCACCACTCCCGGCACAATGTGCACATAAGTCTTGTCGGTGACGAGCGCGACCCCTCCCAGGGACAAGTCGGCCGCGCGCATTTCCAGTACGCGCACGACGCCCGCGTCTTCAATGGTCACGTGGCAGGGCAGGCTCGCGGCCACGCGGTAATAATCGCGGCGCTGGAGCCGAAGGACGAATTCGGGAAGGCGCATGCGCAGCGCCGGGCGGCCCTCGAACACCGTCGTGTCGGGGCCGCCGGAGCTGAACTGCACCTTGATGCCGTCGCTGACGGCGACCAGCGTGACCAGCTCCGCGCGCATCAGGGTGCGGTTGGCGGCCGGATCCCTGCCGCAGTCGAACACCAGTTCCTCGAATTCCGGGTTCACCGCGAGAAGCATCGAGAGCATGAACCCGCCGCCTTCCCAGTTGAGCGTTATGTGCTCGTGCCGGGACTGGAGCTTGTGCAGGATCGACATGATCTCCAGCCGGTCGTAAGTGAGAAACCGTTCGAACTCTTCGCCGATGGGCTCGGGCGCCCGGATCGAACGGATGCTCATGCGGCCTCCCCGGCCATCGTTTTCTCGACCTGGTGCAGCCAGGCAAGCAGTTCCGCGACCGCGACATAGAGCTCGGGAGGGATATGGCGATCGAGGTCGACCTGCATGAGCAGCCCGACCAGTTCGCGCGATTCATGCACGTAGATGCCCGCTTCCTTTGCGCGCCGGATGATCTCGCTCGCAATCGGACCACGCCCCTTTGCGGCGACCCGCGGCACGGAACTCTCGCCCGCGTAGGCCAGGGCGACCGCCGCAATGAGGTCGGTGCCGGTGTCAGGCAAGGCTTGCATGTCCGACCTTGACCTCGCCAGTCGTGATGCCGCGGCCCCCCAGCGCTTGCGCCAACGCCGTGCGAGCCGAGTGCAGCGCGTCGACCGCGGCGGGTTGGGTCGCAGTGAGCGTGATTGACGCGCTTGCGCCCGTGAGGGCGAGCCGCGCCTGGACTTCGCCCAGACCCGCCATCGAGAGCTTGAGGGTTGCCTGCCAAGAACGCCGCAGCGCCCGATCGCCGCGCGCGGCAGGATCTTCGGCCACTCGGATCTCCGCGCGCTGGCCCGGCCAGGCTTCACCCCGCCAGTAAGCCGAGCGATTTTCGAGCGTATCGAGCTGGCGCTTCACGAGTGTCTCGGCTTGGGGAGGCAGCGCGCGGGATTCCGAATCCCGGGCCGGATCGGCCTCGATGCGCGGGAGTGCGGCTTGCGGTTCGCGCAACAGGTCGGCTTTGCTGCCCGCCCCATCGACCCACTCGGCCAGATGGGATTCGTAGAACAGGCCGCTGGTCACGATGGCTTTTTTCAGGCCGGCCGCGACCTGCCGGGCGTTGCCCGCGACCGCCGCAAGGGGTTCCGGCGACGGGGGCGCCGTGACCGCGTCCGTTTGCGACAGAAGTCGGGAGATCAGACGAGCGGTCGCGCCCAGGCTCGGTTCGACAGAGTCGGTACCTTCATGGACCGGCGCCACTGGCGCGCCGACGGTGGCAAGGCGCGCGGGCAGGTTCACGAGATCACCGGGTTTCAGGTCGGCGGGCAGAGCGAGCAGCAACTGGCTGCCGGCCGATTCGAGGCGGTAGGTTCCGCCGGTCAGCTTTTCCAGCACGATGGCGGCAAGCGGCAAGGCGCGCTCCGCCTGCCATTGGGGAAGCGGCTGCAGCGGGGCGATCGGGCTCACAGGCTCGCTCATGCCAACTTCCCATAGCTGTCGTCGAGGCGGCGATTGTTGCCTGAAATGGAAAGCATGGTTTCCAGGTGCCGCATCCAGGGCTCGGCGAGGTTGCGAATCTCGGCGTCGTCGGCCAGCACCTTGCGCAGGATCGCCTGCTTGGCGGCCTTCTCGGCCTCGGACAACGGCGCGGCCGCGCCGGTCTCGACCGCGGCGACGAGCTCGCGGCAGCGTTCTTCCTCGGCGACGACAGCCTCCCAGTCGGCACGGCGTGCCGCCTCGAGCATGCGGCCGGAGGCGTCCGCGATCGAGTCGTATTGGCGCAGCGCTTCGCTTTGCACACGCATTTTTAGCCGCCCGCGCCGGCGCGCTCGCCGATCGAGTCCCAGGCCCCGCGCAGCTCGCGCAGCAGTGTCGCGACCTCTTCGAGGACGCGGGGATCGCTCTTCAGGTTGGCGAACACGATGCGCCGCGTCATGTAGGCATACAGTTCCTTCAGCTGCTCGGCCAGGCCGCCGCCCTCCGGGTCGTTGAGGCTGGCAGACAGGCCTTCCTCGATGATCTGGATGGCGCGCGAGAGCGCGGCCCCCTTGGCGGGGATTTCGCGCCGCTGCATGTGGCCGCGAGCCTCGGACAGGCTCTTCAACGCGCCATCGAAGAGCATCAGCACGAGGCGGTGCGGGTTCGCGCCGGCGACGCCGGTTTCCACGCCGACGCGGGCATAGGCCTGCGCGGCGCGGTGCGGGTTCGAAAAGGGGTTGGCGGCCCAGGTCATGGCAGGGCTCCTGTTTCAGTGGCGATCATTGGCCGTTGTAGATCTTCGGAAGGTTGGCGAGCTGCTGGGTGAGGAAATTGCTCGTGTTGGTCATCGACGAAAGCATTTTGTCGAGCGACACGTACTGCGCGCGCATGTTCGCCTCGACCTTGATCATGCGGTTTTCGAACGCGTCCTTGCGGCTGGCAATGCTCTTGATCGAGGCCTGAAGTCCGGACGTGCGGGCCGCAATCGATCCATTGAGCAGGTCGCTGATCGTGCTCGAGAGACGGTCTGCGACCCCGCGCGAAAACGCCAGGGCGCCGCGCGAGCCGATCGTCCCGCCCGCGATCGTGACCGTCAGGCCCTGGGCGGTCAGGTTTTTTCCGGATCCGGTCGCGGCGATACCGCCGATCGTCCCGGCCGCGTCCAGCCCGGCGGTACTGGCGGGCGCGGAGAAAAGGTCCGTCAACGCATTGCCGCCTGTGACCGTCACGCTGGAAATCGACCCATAGCGATTTGAAGTCAGCGTGAGCGTGCCGGCCGACTGTGATGCTTCCACCGCGGCACCGGCGGCGCGCAGGACCGCCGTCCCGTTGATGCGCGACTGCACCATGGCGGCGAGCGACGCCGCAGTGTACGTGCCCGCAGTCAGGGTGACGCTCGCCGAAGTGCCATCGACCGACATCGCGAGCGTGTCGTTGACACCTGCTGAAATAGTCAGGGAAGCCGGGGCCGAGCCGCTCACGCCACCCCGCGTGGCCAGGAGCGTGACTTCGATGGCGTAGTTTCCCGCGGTGGCCGCGGCGCTTGCCGCGGAGTAGGTCACGAGGCTGTCGGTGGGCGTGCCGACCGCCGCGAATGCCGTCGCGGCGTCCTTGGACGAGTCATTCAGCGCGGCGCGCAGCTTGGCCGCGTCGGCGATCAGCGTGCCGTTGCGCTGGAACGTTATACCCAACTCGGACAAAGATGCGTACCCACCGGCGTTGGCAACGGCGGCACTGAGCAAAGAGCGTAGGCGTGACTGCACCCCGATGAGGGTGGAATCGCCCTGCAGGACGGCCCCGGTCTTGGTAGCCGCATCGTAGGCCGAAAGTCCCGCAAGTGAAGTCGAAGCGCTGTTGTAGGCTTGAACGAAGGCTTGCACCGCGCTTGCCGCCGCGTCGACGTTGCGCGCGACATTGAGGGTGGTCGTGGTGCCGGGCGCGGCTTTCAATAGCGAAAGCGAAACGCCTTCGATTGCGTCGCTGACCGAGTTCGACGGCCGGCTGACGGTGACGCCGTCCACCACCACGGTCGAGTCGCGCGCAACCGCCGTTTCGGTCAGGTTCGCGGTGCCGCCGCTCGATGCGTCGTAGGCGAGCTGCGACAGGCCGGCGCTGTCCGTGTTGACGCTATCGTCGTCGGCAACCGAGATGCGCATCGCATTGGCCGCGCCCGTATCCTTGGAGGTGATGATCAGCCGCTGGCCCGAGCCGTCGTTCACGATGCTGGCCGTTGCCCCAATGCCGGCGGCATTGATTGCATCGCGCACGCCCGCAATCGAGGCCTGTCCCGCGGCGATCGTCACGGACGCGGAGGGCTTGTCCGCGTTCAGGCTGAACGCGCCCCCCGAGTAAGTCCCGAACTCGAAAGTGAGCGTGCCGGTCCCGACTGTCGTGGACAATGTCGCGAAGCTCGCGGATTTCAGTTTTTGCGCCTGTGCGAGCGTCTGCACTTCGAGGCTGTAGGTCGCGGGGCGCGTGCCCGCCGCGGCGCTCGCGCTCGCAAGGCTGGCGTCGGCCACGGTCGCACTGACGGCGCGCAGTTTGGGCAGGCTGGCCGCCGCGTCGGCGGCGGTCTGGAGCGCCGCGAGTGCGCTCTTCATGCTGCCGTAGGCCGACAGCTGCGCCTTGTAGTCGGCGGTTTTCTTGTCGAGCAAGGCCCCGGGCTGGCGTTCGACCCTCATCAGCTGGGTGATCAGGCTGTTGACGTCGAGGCCGGAGCCGATGCCGGTGGATTGGATCGGCATCTCAGGCCTTCGCGTTGATCAGCCGGCCCTGCACGTGGTCGAGCGCCCGCGCGATCGCGATCATTTCGCGCGTCGGCATCTCGCGCAGGACTTCGTTGGTTTCCCGGTCGACGAGCTTCACCACTGTCTTGCCGGTGGTGTCGTCGATGCTGAACTGCAGGCTCCGCGCCATCGGGTCGAGCATGTGGTTCACCGCCTCGATTGCGCGCGTCAAGGTGTCTTCGCCCGCAGTGCTCTCCCGCGCGGCCGGTGCGACGTTTGCGCGTGCCTGCCTTGCATCGGCGCTGCTCGGCCCCGGCCGGGGTCCGAGCGCGCTCGTGTTGCCTATGGTCTGGATCGGCATGTTCGTCGCCTAGTTCGCTTGTCAGCTTACTCGCTCGCGTTTTTCCTGCCCGCTGGAGTTCAGCGGGCAGGAAAAACGCGCCGCGCGGCATCAGGGGACCTTCCCCTTCGGCCGCGCGGCGGGGCTGCTTAGCCGCGCAACAGGGCCATCACGTTGTTCGGCAAGGCATTCGCCTGCGCGAGCATCGCGGTGCCGGCTTGTTGCAGGATGTTGGCGCGTGTGAGCTGTGCGGTTTCCGCAGCGTAGTCCGCGTCCTGGATCCGGCTGCGTGAGGCAGACAGGTTCTCGGTCGTGGTCTGCACGTTTGCAACCGTGGTCTCGAGGCGGTTCTGCACCGCACCGAACGTCGCACGCTGCGTGCTGAAGAAATCCAGCGCGCTGTCCACCGAGCTCATCAGGCTTGATGCTTCGGCCTGGGTGGCGGTGCCGCCCGTGAAGGCCGTCAGCGCCGCTTTGAGGCCGGAGAGCGAACCCGACGAAGCGATGCGCACGTCGCCGAACGACAGGTTGATCTTGTCGTTGACGGTCGTGCCGCTGCCGATCTGCAGTGCTACGCCGCCGGAGCCGGCCGACGTGACAACGGTCGTGGTCTCGAGGCCGTTGCCGATGTTGTCGGCGGTGTCACCCGCGACGCTCGCCAGGTTCAGGCTGACGCCGAGCTGGTCGAAGTTGAGCGACTGCGAACCGTTGGCGGCGATCGCGGCGAGAGTCACGGTCTGGCTGACGGTGCCGTCGCTGAGCGTGATTGCGTTGTCGCCGTTCGTGTAGGTCGCGAACGTGAAGGTCTTGCCGCCTTGTGCGCGGGAGACGTCGACGCTGGTGACGGCTGCGGCACCGGCGGCATAGCCGACGCCGGCCGTGCTGGTTCCCGAGAGCGACGAAGACAGCGCGCCGGTCAGCAGTTTCTGGCCGTTGAACTCGGTGCGGTTGCCGATGCCGTCGATTTCGGCCTGCAGCTGGCCGACTTCCGTCGCGATAAACCCGCGCTCGGTGTCCGAGATGGTGCCGTTGGCGGCTTGCGTGCCCAGTTCTTTCATGCGCTGGAGCATGTTCTGGATTTCGCCCATCGCGCCTTCGGCCGTCTGCAGCATCGAGATGCCGTCATTGGCGTTGCGCGCGGCCTGGTTCAGGCTCTTGATCTGCGCCGACATGCGCTGGGACACGGCGAGTCCGGCCGCGTCGTCCTTGGCGCTGTTGATGCGAAGGCCCGAGGACAGGCGCGTCAGGCTGGTCGCCTGCGACATCTGCGAAGAGTTGAGGTTGCGCTGCGCGTTGAGCGAAGCGACGTTGGTGTTGATCATCTGTGGCATTTTCGAATCTCCTAGTCCTAGAGTTGGCTGATTCCGGCCCAGGGGAGGGTTCCGGTCACTTTGGTTCTCCCCGTCGTATCCGTTTCGAGGACGAGATGCGAACCGCCGTTGAGGCCCTTATCGGGCCGGTCGTGGGCAAACTTTAGGAGAGCATGCGATTGCGGGGCCTTTTCGAGCGGATCCGGCAGCGTAGCAGCGCCAGGCGCCGGCCAAGCGGGGGAGAACGCCGAAAATCGCGCGTCTATTTTCATGACCGTCCATGACTTTCGATAGGAATTCTTCCTATACGAAATTCAAGGCATGCCCAATTGAGTTCCATTCCGCGCGAACGGAAGATGGCGGCGTACCAAAACGAACACGGACGCTGACCGCACTACTTCGGGGGAAGAGAAAATGAACACTGACACAATGCTCGACGAAATCCGCGACGCCAACCTGACCTACCTGATGCTCGCCCAGGCGCTGATTCGCACGGATCGCGTCCAGGCGCTCTTTCGCCTCGGACTGTCCGAAGAGGTGGCCGACCTGGTCGCCAGCCTGTCGGCGGCCCAGATCCTGAAGATCGCGGCTTCCAATATGGTGATGTGCCGTTTTCGATTCGACGACAAGGTGGTCTGGAACCTGCTCGCGAGCCACGGCGCCAAGCGCGAAGTCTCCGGCGTGCACGCCGCGATCCTGATGTCCGGAAAACTTGCCGAGGCGGCCTAGTGGCCCGCTCGAAAAGCATCGTCGACGAGAGCCGCGATATCGCCAGGGCCATCGCGCTGGTCCGGTTGGGCGCCCGGTTGCAGGTGCTCGAGTCCGAGACCCGCCTGTCCCGCGAGCGGCTGCTGCGCCTGTACAAGGAGGTGTCCGGCAAGTCCCCGCCCAAGGGGATGCTGCCTTTCTCGACCGACTGGTTCATGACCTGGCAGCCCAACGTGCATGCCTCGCTCTTCATGAACATCTACCGCTTCCTCGACAAGACCACCGAACTCGAGGAAATCGACGCCATCATCAAGGCCTACCAGCTTTACCTCGAACAGGCGGCCTCGCACGGTCTCGAGACGGTGCTTTCGGTCACCCGGGCCTGGCGGCTGGTGAAGTTCTTCGATGCGGGCATGCTGACCACCGCGCCGTGCACCTGCTGTGGCGGCGATTTTGTCGCCCACGCCATGGAGCTCTATGACGATTTCGTGTGCGGGCTGTGCCACATGCCCTCGCGCGCCGGCAAAACGCGCGAAGCGGCCCAAAGGCAGGCCGCCTGAGCCGGTCTAAAGTCGCCGCCGCCCGAGCCGTATAAGCATCAAGTAGTGCGCAGCTCGCAGTAGCGGTTCACTCGGTAGTCTCCTCCCCTCGGCACCCGATCCAGCTGGCGCATGGCCAGCGGACGGGTGCCAGTTTTTTTCAAGCGCCGGCATCCCCGCTAAAGAATCGTGCCGTTGCGCCGTTAGTCATCGGGAGGCCAGCCGGCGGTAACGGCGGCTGGCAAACCAACCACCGGGGCTCGAACCAAATGCTGGTCATTTTCGGCTACCTCATCGTGATCGGTTCGGTCTTCGGCGGATACGCGCTCGCGGGCGGGCACCTGGCGGCCCTGATGCAGCCGATCGAACTCCTCATGATTGGCGGCGCGGCCCTTGGTGCGTTCATCGTCGGCAATCCGCCCAAGACGCTCACGGCCACGCTCAAGGCCGTGCCGCCGATGCTCAAGGGGTCCCGATACACCAAGGCGCTCTACATGCAGCTGATGGCCCTGCTGTACGAAATCCTCACCAAGATGAGGAAGGAAGGCGTGATGTCGATCGAGCGCGATATCGAAGCGGTGAGCGAAAGCGCGTTGTTCGCCAAGTATCCGGACGTGATCTCGGACCATCACCTTGTCGAATTCGTCACCGACTACCTGCGCCTCATCGTGTCGGGGAACCTGAACCCGATGGAGATCGAGAACCTCATGGACAACGAGATCGACACCCACCATCACGAGGGCAGCGTCCCGGCTCAGGCGATCCAGAAAGTGGGCGATGGATTGCCGGCCTTTGGCATCGTGGCCGCCGTGATGGGGGTGGTCCACACGATGGGGTCCGTGGGCCTGCCGCCCGCAGAGCTTGGCATGCTGATCGCGCATGCCCTGGTGGGAACCTTTCTCGGCATTCTGCTTGCCTACGGCTTCGTCGGCCCGCTCTCGGGGCTGCTCGAGCAGAAGCTCGACGAGTCTTCCAAGATGCTCCAGTGCGTGAAGGTGACGTTGCTTGCGAACCTCAACGGTTACGCGCCTGCGCTTTCGGTGGAGTTCGGCCGCAAGGTGCTCTATTCCACCGAGCGGCCGACCTTCGGTGAACTCGAAGCGCACGTCAAGGGCCGCAAATGAGCGACGCAAAGAACGACACGGGCAAGGACTCGAAAAGGCCGCTCATTGTCGTCAAGCGTGTGAGGAAAGGCGGCCATGCCGCCCACCACGGGGGCGCCTGGAAGATCGCCTACGCCGACTTCGTCACCGCGATGATGGCCTTCTTCCTGCTCATGTGGCTGCTCGGATCGTCCACCAAGGGCGAGCTGCAGGGCATTGCCGACTACTTCAATACGCCGCTCAAGGTCGCGCTTGCGGGCGGCTCGGGCGCCGGCGACAGCTCATCGTTGATCCAGGGCGGCGGGCGGGACCTGTCGCGTACTTACGGGCAGAAATCGATGACCGAGAAGCCCGATCGCAAGAGGAACGTCAACCTGCAGGCCGCGCAGGCGCAAAAGAGGGAGCTTGCGCGCCTCGAGGAACTCAAGGGGCGCGTAGGCGAAGCCATCGAAGGCAATGCCGGCCTCAAGCAGTACTCGAACCAGATCCGCCTGGATATCACCGCCGACGGATTGCGCATCCAGATCGTCGACGAGATGAATCGCCCGATGTTCGACACGGGCAGCGCGCGGCTCAAGGACTACACCCGCGACATCCTCCAGGAGATCGCGCACACGCTCAACGGCGTTGAAAACCGCATTACGCTTTCCGGCCATACCGACGCCCAGGCCTATGCCGGCGGCGTGCGCGGCTATTCGAACTGGGAACTGTCGGCCGACCGCGCCAACGCTTCGCGCCGCCAGCTGATCGCCGGCGGGATCGACGAGAAAAAAATCCTCCGGGTCGTGGGGCTGGCCGACTCGATGCCCTTCGACCGCCTCGACCCGCTCGGTGCGTCGAACCGTCGCATCAGCATCATCGTCATGACCAGGAAGGCCGAGGAGGCCGCGATCGGCGAGGCTCCGAAAGTGGAAGTAAGAGGTGCGGCCCAGCTGGGCGCGGTGCTTCCCGGTCTTGCGCCGGCTGCACCAAAACCTGCGGTGGTCTCGCCTCCAGTTTCCGTCACTCCAGCCGTTATACAGCTCAAATAGGAAGAAAACATGGGATCCAGCGATTACCGGTTGATGAGCATGGTCGACGAGCGCACGCGCCTGGCCGGCTCGAACCGCATGGAACTGCTGTTGTTCACTTTGGGCGGCAGCGAGACCTTCGGCATCAACGTGTTCAAGGTGCGCGAGGTCTGCGAACTGATCCCGGTGACCGAAACGCCCAACATGCCGCTGGGCGTGGCGGGCATCGTGTCGCTGCGCGGCGCAATCCTGCCGGTGATCAACCTGGCCGCGAGCCTCGGATTCCACGCCGATCATCCGCCCGGCAAGCTCATCGTCACCGAGTTCAGCGGCCGCACGCAGGGCTTTCTTGTGGGCGATGTGGACCGGATCGTGCGCGTCGATTGGGAAGCGGTGCGCGCGCCGCAGTCCATGCTGGCCGGCGCCGGGAGCCGCATCACGGCCTTGACCGAACTGCCCGACGGCCGGCTGGTGTCGATCCTCGACGTGGAGCAGGTGCTCGCCGAAGTGATGGGCGAGGACCCCGTGCCCGTGCTGGAACCCATCGCCGACGCCGGCGGCCGCACGGTGTTCTTTGCGGACGATTCGGCGCTGGCACGCAAGAAGATCGTCCAGGTCCTCGACGGGCTGCACCTCGCCTTCCAGCAGGCGCACAACGGCCGCGAGGCGCTGGACAAGCTCCAGGCACTGGCGGGGCAAGCCGAAGCGGCGGGCCGTCCATTGCGTGAGACCCTGGGCCTGGTGCTGGTGGACGCAGAAATGCCCGAAATGGACGGTTACGTCCTCACCCGCTCGCTCAAGGCCGATGCGCGCTTTGCCGGCATCCCGGTGGTGATGCATTCGTCGCTGTCTTCGGCAGCCAACGTCAAACTCGGCGAGCAGGTCGGCGTCGATGCCTATGTCGCCAAGTTCAAACCCGAAGAGCTGGGCCGCACCATCGCGCGCATGATGCGCGCCGAATCACACGCCTAACGAAGGACGCCGCCATGGACATGACCAATATCCGATTTCTCGTAGTGGACGATTTCTCCACCATGCGCCGCATCGTGCGCAACCTGCTCAAGGAAATCGGCCATTCGAACGTGGACGAAGCCGAGGACGGGCAGGTGGCCTTCAACAAGCTGAAGGCCGGGTCGTTCGATTTCGTGGTGTCCGACCTCAACATGCCCAACATGAACGGCTTCGAGCTGCTGCGCCAGATCCGCGCCGATGCCGCGCTGAAGTCGCTGCCGGTGCTGCTGGTGACTGCGGAGGCGAAGAAAGAAGACATCGTCACCGCCGCGCAAATCGGCGCTTCGGGCTATATCGTGAAGCCGTTCACCAAAGCGACGCTCGAGGAAAAGCTCGGCAAGATCCTCGCGAAGGTGGCCTGAGATGGGCGCCGTGGCCGAAATGGAAGACCTCGAGGCGCTGTTCGACCAGGTGGCCGCGCAAAGCTCCGACGCCCGGGACGAGGCGCAGGCGAGCGCCGTGATCGCCGCGCCGGCGCAGGTTGCCGCCGGCGAGGACGGCGGCGGAGAACCTGCCGACATGTTCCACCGAGTCGGCCAGCTCACGCGCACGTTGCACGACGCGCTGCGTGAACTGGGTTACGACCGGAACCTGGAAAACGCCGTGCAGAACCTGCCGGACGCCCGCGACCGCCTCAACTATATTGCCACGCTGACCGGGCAAGCCGCCGAGCGCGCGTTGTCGGCGGTCGAGCGCGGCCAGGAAATCCAGAAGGCCGCCTCCGACGACGGGGCGCGTCTGGCTTGCGGCTGGGAAAAGCTTTACGCAGGTCGGATGCCGGTGGAAGAGTTCAAGGAACTCGCCGCCCAGACCCGAAGCTATTTCGCTGGCGCCCCCCAGCGGGCCGCCGACACCGGCGCACAGTTCCACGAGATCATGATGGCGCAGGATTTCCACGACCTGACCGGCCAGGTGATCAACCGCGTGGTGTCGCTGGCGCAGAACCTCGAGGCGCAAATGGTGTCGATGCTGCTCGATGCGCGCCCCGCCGAGCCCGCGGCCGGCGGGGAGGAGTGGCTCACGGGCCCGGCGATGAACGCCGAAGGCCGCACCGATGTCGTGTCCAGCCAGGCCCAGGTGGACGACCTGCTGGAGAGCCTCGGCTTCTAGCCCATGGGTGCTCCCGGCGAAATGCAGGAACTGCTCGGCGAATTCCTCGCCGAGGCGGGCGACCTTCTCGATGACGTGGACCGCAGGCTGGTCGCGCTCGAGAAGACGCCGCGGGACGCGGAACTGCTCAATACCGTGTTCCGCGGATTCCATACGATCAAGGGGGGCGCGGGTTTCCTCGACGCGGCCGCGCTGGTCGATCTTTGCCACCGCACCGAGAACCTGTTCGACCGGCTGCGCAGCGGGAAGGCGCAACTGTCCGCCGGGCTGATGGACACGATCCTCGCGGCCACCGGCGAAGTGCGCAGGATGTTCGGCGAGATGGCCTCGGGCGCGCAACCGGGCGCTGCGGCCGAGCCCATTCTCGCCGCGCTGGCCGCCGCGCTCGAAGACGACCACGTGCCCGCGCCCGCGCCGAGCGCAGTGGCGTCCGCCGCGGCGCCCGCAGTGGCGCCCGGTGAAATCGACTGGCAGCGCCTTTATGACGCGATCGTTCCGCGGCCCACGCTTGCCGCGGCCAAACCGGCCCCGGCCGCCGCGCCGAGGGCCGCTGCTCCGCGGGCGGCCGCACCCGCGGTGGCGCCCGAAAATACCATCCGTGTCGATACCGCACGATTCGACCAGATCCTCAACCTGACCGGCGAGGTCGGCCTGACCAAGAACCGGATCGCGTGCCTGCGCACGATGCTGATGCGCGGCGTAACAGAAGGCAGCGATACGCTGAAAACGCTCGACCAGGTCGTCGGGCAGATGGATACGCTCGTGTCCGACCTGCAAAGCGCGGTGATGAAGGCGCGCATGCAGCCGGTCGATCGGGTGTTTCAGAAGTACAACCGCCTGGCGCGCGACGTCGCACGCCAGATCGGCAAGGAAGCCGACCTCGAGATCGATTGCGGCAACACCGAGGTCGACAAGACGATCCTCGATGCGCTCAACGATCCCTTGGTGCACCTGGTGCGAAACGCGGTCGACCACGGCATCGAGACGCCCGATGAGCGCGAAGCCGCCGGCAAGCCGCGCAAGGCGAAAATCCGCCTCTCGGCCCGCCAGGAAGGCGACCGCATCCTGATCGAAGTCGCCGACGACGGACGCGGCATGCGCCCCGAGGCGATCCGCGCAAAGGCCGTGGAGAAGGGTTTGATCAGCGCGGACGCGGCCGCCGGGCTGGAGGACCGGGCGAGCCTTGCGCTCATTTTGCTTCCCGGATTCTCGACCAAAGAAGCCGTGTCGGACCTTTCGGGCCGTGGCGTGGGCATGGATGTGGTGAAAACCAACATCGAAAAGCTCAAGGGCGCGATCGAGATCGTGTCCGATCCCGGGCGCGGCTCGCGCTTTCTGATCTCGCTGCCGTTGACGCTCGCGATCATGCCGGTGCTGATGCTCGAAGTCTGCGGCCAGGGCTATGCGTTGCCGTTGTCCGCAGTGTGCGAAGTGCTCGCGCTCGAGCCGTCCATCCTTCGCGTGGTGTCCGGGCGCCCGGCGATGATGGTGCGCGGCAGTGCGCTGCCCTTGCTCGACCTGGCCGCGCCGCTGGGACGCGCGCGCGCGGCGCCGGCCGCGGTCGCGGTGATCGCCAAGATCGGCAAGGAGATCGTCGCGCTCGCCGCGGACGTCTGCCACGGGCAGGACGAAGTCATGCTCAAGCCGCTGGAAGGTTTCAAGCCGCGCGGCGTTGCCGGCGCGACGCTCGCCGGCGACGGCAGCCTCGTGGTGGTGCTCGATCTGGCCGAATTGCTCGCTGCCGGGACCGTCCCGGTCGCCGCCCCGCGCGAGCCCGTATGAAATTCACCGAGGAGTCGATCATGTCCGGAAAATCAACGCGTAGCAGGTTGTTCGTCGTCGCGGGTGTGGCTTGCGTCACGCTCATCGCTTGCGCCGTCGTTGGGGCCGGGTCGGTGCTGTGGCTCGACCGGCACGCCGCCGAAGCCTCGGCGCGCGTCGAGGCTCGTCTTGGCGAACTGATAAAGGTGTCGGCGGCACGCGCGGCCGCGCATCGCGAGTGGGCAGAGGCCCTCCTTGCGAGCGACACGCTCGCCACGCTGCGGCCGGAGCCTTATCCGGGTGCGCGCTTCGATGCGTCCGAGCGCGCCGTTCGCACAGGGAGCAGGGAGGAAGCATCGGATGACGCCGCGGCGCGCGGCCACAGGGTCCGTTGGGCCATCGCGGTGCTGATGGCGCTCGTCGTGGCGGGTGGGACGGTCATCGGCGTCCTGAGCGCCCGGCTGGCCGCGTCGGTTCGACGCGAACTGGGCGGCGAACCGGCCGAACTCGCCGCCGCCGCCCTGGCCTTGGCTCGGGGCGACCTGTGTGCGGCCGAGGCGCTGGGCGAAGGCGGCCTCGCCGCGGCGCTCAAGGACATCGCGCTCGGCATGCAGCGTCTGGTCGAAGAATTGCGTGCCAATGCGGCCCGCCTGTCGGCTGCCGCCGATTCGCTCGTGTTGGGTAGCGCTGAAATCGCGGCCGGCTCGACCGAGCAAATCGCCGCGGCCACCGGCGTGGCTGCGTCGGTCAGCCAGATGTCGGCGAGCCTGTCGGAGGTGACCGAGCATTCGCACACCGCGCTGCGCATCTCGCGCGAGTCGGGCCGGTTGTCGGCCGCGGCGAGCGGCGAGGTGGCGAGCGCCTCGGGCGAACTCGAAAACGTGGCCCGTTCGGCGCGTGCCCTGACCGAAATCATCCAGACGCTCGGCCAGCGCTCGGGCAGGATTTCGAGCATCGTCAGCGTGATTCAGGACATCGCGAACCAGACCAACCTGCTCGCTCTGAATGCCGCGATCGAGGCGGCGCGCGCGGGTGAGCAGGGCAGGGGATTTTCGGTGGTGGCCGACGAAGTTCGAAAACTCGCCGACCGGACCACCGAGTCGACGCTCGAGATCTCAGGGATGATCCAGGCGATCCGGCAGGGAACCGCCGAGGCGGTGGATCACATGGAAAAATGGGGCGTTGGCGTTACCGGCGGAGTGGCCAAGGCGCAAGGCGCGGGCGAGCAGATGAACAGGATCAGGAGCGGCACGCTGGAGGTCATTCACGCGGTCGACCGGGTGTCGGGCGCGCTGGCCGGGCATTCGAGCGCTTCGAGCGAAATCGCCATCGGCGTGGAGCGCATGGCGGCCATATCGCAGCAGGGCACCGCATCGGCCGGCGCGCTCGAGGGGGCCGCGCGGACGGTCGCCGAACTGGCCGCATCGCTCAGTGCGCTTGGTGATCAGTTTGCGGCCGGACCGGCACGCGCCTGAGCCTCTTGCCCGACGAGGAATGTACTTCTGTCAGTACGTCAACTGACAGGAGACCCAATAGCGGCGCGGATGTTAGAAATCAAAAGTCGATAAATTACTCCGCGTCATCGATCTCTGAGAGCGGCACGTCAAGACCGGCCTCGCCGATTTCGAAGTCGTCGTCCCAGTCTCCGAGAGCCTCGGTTTCGAAGTTCGCGAGCGCCGCCTCGAGCAGGCCGGGTTCGAGGCCGGCGTCTTCCACCGCGACATATTGCGACCAGGTGTGCGTGCTCATGTTCTTCTCCTCTTGGTGGGTGCGCAAAGGGGCGCGCGGCCACTGTAGTGCTCGCTGGTCCGGTCCGATGGCCCGAGAAGGCGCGCGAATCGCCCGCAATTCGCGCGCCGCGAAATAGGCTCCAAAAGCGCGTCTGTTTGCCGCACTGGGCCCGAGGCCGCCCGCGAATAATCGCTGCCATCCAAAAGGCAAGTGGCA
>ENA-ORBV01000459-ORBV01000459.1-microbial-mat-metagenome-genome-assembly--contig:-NODE-459-length-93167-cov-40.248383_pt1 | contig 93167 bp, 98 predicted proteins | sample MGYA00237777_ERZ505514 | MGnify/ENA primary metagenome ERZ505514 (study PRJEB26160, sample SAMN06269048) | microbial mat metagenome | isolation source: Oligotrophic lake microbial mat | place...
GGGCAGAGGGGCAGGGGGAATTTCTTAACTCAAAACGTCCCAGTCCCCAATCACGGATCGCTAGGACTTTGTATTGATTCGATTTGGAAGCTGAAGCCGTCGGAATGGCAAGGTGCGATCGTCATTTTGGATGAAGTTGAGCAATGTTTGTGGCATCTCCTCAACAGCAGTACTTGCAAAGAAAAACGAGTCTTAATTTTAAGAGTCTTTCAGCAACTAATTTCCACAGTATTGCAAACTGGTGGTTTAGTTATTGCCCAAGATGCTGACTTATCAGATCTTTCCTTAGACTACCTCAAAGGACTCTCTGGAATTCAGATTTCCCCGTGGGTGGTAGTGAATGAGTGGAAATGCGATCGCGGTTGGGACGTGACTTTTTACGATACCCCAAATCCAACCCTGCTAATTCAGCAGTTGGAAGTTGACCTAATAGCCGGAAAAAAGTGCTATGTTACTACCGATAGCCGCTGCGGACGTTACAGTTGCGAAACCATAGACAGCTATATCAAACAGCGTTTAGAGCAGTTGCTGCGTCAGTATCCCAAGACGCTAGTAATCAGCAGTCAAACAACTAGCACACTCGGTCATAAAGCAGTTAATTTTGTAGAAGATATTAACCAAAAAGTTTTAGATTATGATGCGGTTTTTGTCACACCCAGTTTGGGTACTGGAATCAGCATTGATGCGGAACATTTCGATCGCGTTTATGGCATCTTTATTGGCGTAATTCCAGACTGGGAAGCACGACAAGCCTTAGCCAGAGTACGTCCCAGCGTTCCCCGGATTGTCTGGTGTGCCAAACGGGGGATAGGTTCGATCGCTTGTGGCAGTAAAAATTATCGAGTTTTGTCTGAATGGTATCAGGAGAATCACACAGAAAATCTAGCTTTGATGAGTCCACTGCATAAAGTAGATGTGGATTTACCTTTAGTTTACGATCTGATTCATCTCAGAATTTGGGCTAAATTTGCAGCTAGGGTAAATGCCTCAATTGCGCTATATCGTCAATCAATGTTAGAAGGCTTGATTGATGAAAAGCATCAGATCAATGTAATTAGCGATGTTCGGTCGAGGGATACGATTAGAGATCTGCGAATGGCATTGATAGCAACAACTGCTGCCGATCGCGAAATCCGAAAAAATCTGGTACAAGAAATAGTAAAAGTCCAAATAGAATTTTCAGAACGCAGTCAAAAAGCAAAATCAATTAAAAATCAAATTAAAAAGATTCGCATTCAATCCGAGTTGCAATCTGCCTCAGCAGTTGCCTATTCTCCAGATATCAGTCACCAAGAATATGAGCGGCTGTCAAAAAAGCGATCGCTTACTGAATCCGAGCGAAATCAAATCGATAAATATATCCTGCAAAAGCGTTATGGGGTAGAAGTTACTCCTCAATTGAAGCTGCGCGACGATCGGAAATATTATTCACAGTTGTTGTTGCACTACTATTTAACTGATGAGAGCGAATATTTCCGATTGCGCGACTTTCAGGAGTGGAACCAACAACTTTATAGAGGAGATGGTAAAGTTTTCTTGCCAGACATCAAGATTTACACTTTAAAAGTTGAGGCACTATTAGCGTTGGGAATACCGCAGTTTCTAGAACCAGATAGAGAATTTAGGGAAACAGATATTGATTTGATTCTACTCAGAAAAACAACACTGCGATGCAGTAAGCAAATCAAAAGAGCTACTGGTGTAACTATTCCTATGGACACAGAAAGCGATCGCCTTACTTCTATAAAAATACTCAGCCAATTTCTCAGGTTACTGGGATTAAAGCTGAAGCGCTTTAAGCTTACAGACGATGCAAATTTAAACTTAGATATCGTTTATAAAATTGCTTCAGAAACTTTTCAGGATGGGCGACAAGAAATTTTGGAAGTTTGGCACGAGCGAGATACATTAATTTTAGAAACTGCTAGCAATAGACGCTTTAATTTACTAGCTCACATTCCTCCTCCTCAACTGGCGGAATTGGTTTTTTCCTAACTCGCTCTGCTGTAGAGACGTTTCATGAAACGTCTCTACAATGTTTAAGAAACCCAACAAATGTGTTGGGTTTCGCTGCACTCAACTTGTATTAGGTACGTTGTTGCGCTTTAGCGCTCTTATTATAGCAACCGCCAAGGCGATTAGGGCAGTAGGGGCGTTCGCGTAGCGTGCCGGAGGCATTAGCATTCGGGTAGTAAATCTTCGGTTTTAACCAATAAATTATATGCCCGAATGCTTCGCCCCTACCCCAGATTTATGGCTTAACCGCCTTGGCGGTTGCTATACAACTAGGATAAGAGCGCTAAAGCGCAACAACATACCCAGAAAGCAAGTAACTAATGCGGTATAAAAACCAAAATTGAAGAGTTAAGGGTACGGAATGTGGGTTGGGAGCAAAATTTTTCGTTTACCCCCTTGACTCTCCAGTCTACTGGAGATTGCAACATAGAGTTAGTGCGACGTGGAAGTAGACTCTCTTAAACGAGGTGAACAATGGATAGTGCAACTTTCAAACTGCGTGGTATGTAGTTGCGCTTTAGCGCTATCTTAAAGAGCGCTAAAGCGCAACTACATACCAATTTAAGTTTTGAAGCTGATTGTATTCTTCTGGAGTATCAATATCAACTGTACCTTCTAAAAAAGGAATTGAAAATACTCGATCGCTGTATTTTTCAATTATTTTTTTGGCACCTGCTGCTCCTTTCAAGTCCATTAGATTAGGAAAAAAGCTGCTACTAAATAAAGTGGGTACGCCCAAAGTACCCGCATATTCTGATGCAATAATTGGCTTTTCTGTGGTAAAATAAGTTTCAACCAATTGATTTATGAGTTGAGTTGATATAAAAGGTTGATCGCACAAAGTTACAACTACTGCGTCAGGTTTTTCAGAAGCCTTATCTAGCGCTTGAATGCCGACCTGAATGGAGGAACTCATTCCCTCATTCCATCGGGTATTTTCTAATATTTGGATTGGATATTGGCTAATTACAGGTCGAATTTGTTCGGCATAAGCTCCTAAAATAACGATAATTGGATGGCAGATGGAAGCAATGGCAACTTCTACTGTATGTGATAATAAGGTATGTTCCCCATAGGGTAATAGTTGTTTGGGTGTACCCATGCGAGTTGACGCTCCCGCAGCAAGAATTACAATACCAACAGTCATTGTATTTTAGATTTTAGATTGAAAGGAAATCGCTAAAATTTTGCTTGTTTGCTCATTCTGCTTTTCTACATAAATAGGTGCTTTCCGGTTGCGTAAAAAACCACCGTAACGCTCTGCCATCACGGCTTTAATCTCTGCTATAATTGCTAAGGCAATTTCTTGTGGGGTTTCAGCACCAATATCGAGTCCCACTGGAGCATACAGACGGTTAAGTTGTTCTGAATCTAGCACACATCCTATTTGCTGTAAGTCTTGAAGTAATTTTTTGGTTCTGTTTCTCGCACCGAGAATGCCGATGTAAGGTAAGGGAAAGGGAATCAGGGTTTGTAAGATGTCGCGATCGCACAAATAATTATGGGTCATCACCACAGCGGCGGTGTGGTAGTCTAGAGTAAGGTGCGATCGCATCTCTTCTGGATGGGAGATCGCGATCGCATCTGCTAAAGGAAAGCGAGTGGATGTCGCATAAGCAGCTCGACGATCGATTACCGTTACATACCAACCTAACTCTTTTGCCAAACGCACAACGGGGATAGCATCGTCACCTGCACCAAAAACCACCAGCGATACAGGGGGTTGAATTACTTCAATCAACACTTCCGCTTCGCTGTTACCCAATGGGTAGGATTTGATTTGCGATGTTCTCCCATGCTTAAGTACTTCTCTGGCATTTTCAATTATTTTTTTAGCTAGTTCGGCATCTTCAACTTGATTGATTAGCGTATCGCTTTCATTTAAGAAGATGCGAGAGGTAATGCTGGCAAGAGGATCGCCAGAAGCGCGAAATACAGTTGCCATAACTCCCCGTTGTCGCCAGCGGAAACAACTGGATAAAAATGCTATTTGTTCTATGTTGAACTGGGATTTAAGCGGTTCAATTAATACCTGGATGATGCCATTGCAACCCATTCCCAAACCCCAGAAAATATCATCATCTGAGGTGGTGTCGTAGGTAACGACTGTGGCTATACCAGTAGCGATGACTTCCTTGGCCCGATCGCAAACATCATCTTCCAGACATCCGCCGCTAATTGCACCTACTCTACAACCATCTTCGGTAATCAGCATTCTGGCACCGGGACGGCGATAAGCTGAACCTTTGACTTTTACAACCGTGGCAAGTACGGCATTTTTATGATTTTGCTGTACGTCTGCAAATGCCTCGATAATTGCCTGTAATTCATTCATGATTCTCTCATTGATAAATGTGGAAATCACCGTATTCTTTAAAGCCTAGTCGTGAATAAAGATTTTTACCGTCTTCTGATGCTTGTAAAGTAGCAGTCTGATAACCTTGATTTTTGGCATCCCAAAGTGCAGTTAAAGTCATCGTGGTGCCACGACACACATAGTTGAAAGTATCCGATGGTAGTCCTGAATCGATCGGTAATATCTTGTTCGGTTGCATCGTTAGTACATGAGTGAGATCGTCAAATTGTCTGTTGTTATCGTTGGTTAAATTTTTACCGCAGATGTAGGCGCTTCGCCTTCCCGTAGGGTAGACAGATGAACGCAGATAAACGCAGATAAGAATAATCACAGGAATTTTTTAGGTAACCGATGCTACCGAACATGATATAAAATCTGATATCGGTCATTAGAAGGATGGGATTTACAATGAATCAAATAGTGCCGCTGTGTCAGAATTTGTCAGAACAGGTGGATAGTCTGCTGCATTTGCTGCATCAGGAAACGTCTTTGCGATCGCAGTATGATATCACACCAATCCAAGCTTCCCTGCGAAAAGCGATTTCCCCGAAATTTGAAATTGTGTTTGCTGGTGCGTTTAGTGCTGGTAAATCAATGCTGATTAACGCATTGCTGGAACGGGAATTGCTTTACAGCGCAGAAGGACACGCTACTGGTACGGAATGTTATATCGAATATGCGGAACTGGACAAAGAACGAGTAGTGCTGACGTTTCTCAGCGAGGCGGAGATTCGGGAACAGGCACTTGCCATCTGCAAAAGACTGGGGTTAGCAGCACCTCCAAATATCTACGATACTGAGGTGATGAACCTGTTGCGCCAGGGGTGCGAAGCAATCATCCAGCAGGAGGGTGGCGAAAGCAAGTCAGAACGTGCGAAACAGGCGAAGGCGCTGATGTTGTTGCTGCAAGGGTATGTGGCGAATTGCGATCGCATTTACGCCGATGCCAATGCCACTTATTCTATGGAACAGTTCGACTTTGCCAATCTCAAGGAAGCTGCCAGTTATGCGCGTCGGGGTAGTAACAGTGCGGTTTTGAAGCGCATCGAGTATTACTGTTATCATCCCTTATTACAAGATGGCAATATTTTGATTGATATGCCGGGGATTGATGCGCCAGTCAAAAAAGATGCCGAACTGACTTATCGCAAAATTGAAGATCCGGAAACTTCAGCAGTTGTGTGCGTTCTTAAACCAGCCTCTGCGGGTGACATGACGACGGAAGAAACGGAACTGCTGGAGAAGATGCGGGGTAATCCGGGAATTCGCGATCGCGTTTTTTACGCCTTCAACCGCATCGACGAAACTTGGTACAACACTCAGTTGCGGCAAAGGTTAGATGACTTAGTTACCTCCCAGTTTCGGGATACGCCGAAGGTATATAAAACAAGCGGGTTACTGGGATTTTACGGCAGCCAAATTAAAGGGACAAGCGGACGCGATCGCTTTGGTTTAGATTCCATCTTTTCTGAAAGCGTCAAAAATAGTAGTATTCGAGAAGAAACGCCGCAGTTCGTCAATGAATTTAATCGCTACTGCGCTAACTCCGGCAAGCTGTCCCCCAGTAAGTTTCGCGTTTCTGTCAATAGTTATGAAACCCCAAACGAGAACTATGTGCGGATTCTAGCTGAATGGGGAACGCCGCTAATTAAGCAACTGATTGAAGATAGCGGCATTGAGGAATTTCGGAACGCCATTACCCATTACCTGACTCACGAAAAACGTCCCGAACTATTTAAGAATTTGGCTGTTGACTTGCAACCTCTGTGCATTAGCCTGAAAAAACATTACCTGTCCCTATACCGAGAATTGGATAGTCAGCCTCGCGAAATTGAATCGATGAAAGCGCAGGAATTGGGGCTTTTAAACCAACAGCTTCAACAAGTTGGTAATGAATTTCGCGAACATATGGCACAAGAGGTTAATCAGGTAGTCACAGATAGCTGCCAAGGTTTTAAAACAGATTTTCACAAACTCCAATCTCGGATGATTCGCCGTTTGGATGAATTGCTGGATAGCTTTTCTGTACGTGCGGCTTACCAACGCGCAACTCTCAGCCATCCCCGCAATGCTACTGCACCTTTATTAGCAGTTTTGGTGGAGGCACTTTATTATCTGGCGAATCAATTAGAAGATATTTTAGTTGAGTCTTGCCAGGAAGTTGTTGCTAACTTTTTTCAGCGATTGACTGAGCGAATTCGCAAGTCGGAATACTACCGCCATTTGTACCGATTGCTGGGTAATGATGGTGGAATTGAGCAACAGTTGAAAGTGCTGGAGAAACAAGTTAGTCAAGCTTTAGTTAATCAGTCGAAAGTGGAGTGCGATCGCTTCGTGCGCGAAAGTCCCCGTTTCTACGACGAAGGTACTTTCTCCATATATCAATTCCGTCAAACATTGCAGCAAACTTCGCAAAGTTACGACTGCGAAAGCATGGTAGAAGCGGAACCGGCGATTCGGCAATTATTGAAACTAGATTTCGAGCCAAAAGTTTCCGATACAATCCGCCGCACCTTCCGCCAAACTATCAATCAAACTATCAATACTCAGTTATTGCCGATGGCAGAAAACCAAGCTGATGAGATTTTGCAGCAATACAATCAGGCGCGTGCGTATCTGGAGCAAACTTTGGAAAAAGAAGCAGAGGAAAAAATCGATCGCAATCGTCGCTTGATGAGCGAAGTTGAGCAAAAAATTGAAGTTTATAATCAGGCTGCTGCTGGCATAAACGCTTGTTTGCAGGCGATGCAATTGTATGAGCATCAGTTACCTGTAATTGGTGAATCTGATGTTATGTCACTTTCTCCTAATTCAGAAGGTTCTGATTTTCCCGATCTAGCTGGTATAGCAGATGTTGGAGAAATGTAGAAAATTTTAACATTTTGCATAGCTATAGTGTTTCCATTTGAGATGTAAAGAATGGTAGGTTGGGTTAGACGCGGTAATTAACTTAATAATGCTCACAGATACGTCTTTTACCGCGTCGTAACCCAACATTCACTATTAAATATGTGTTCGCGACTCATTTTAAAACGCTATAAAGTAAGCCGCCTAACCAACCGAAAATCAATGATGCTGTTGGTAAATTGATGAGATTTTAATTGTACAGAAAGCCACTGACTTCGCTTCAGGCCCGCCTGCGATTCAAATCGCCGAGCCACTGACTTCGCTTCGGGTGTGGGGGACACCAACGATTGATTTGCCAATAGCATCATCAATGATATTGTTGGCAAATTGATGATAGTTTAATTCTACACAAAGCGACTGACTTCGCTTGTGGCCTGCCTGCGATTCAAATCGCAGAGCCACTGACTTCGCTTCGGGCCTGCCTGCGATTCAAATCGCAGGCTAATAGCTAAAGTCCACTTGAGTGGACTGAATACTAATCTTTTAGTCCATTTTAATGGACTTTCGCTATTAGCCAGGGACTTGAGTCCCTGGCGGGTGTGGGCGACACCACCGATTGATTTGCCAACAGGTGTTAAGGGTGAAGTTCTAAAGTATGGTTCTAAGGGTTGGCAAAAAGGCAAACTTAGGATTACTATAGAATTCTGTCCTGATGAGCCTGAAGTTGAAGAAACACCTGGAAGCAATCAGCCAGAAACCAGTCAACCAGAATCGCCTCTCGACGATTTGCGTCGAATGATAAACGAGGATATTTAGAAGTGCAGTTACACAGCTAGGAGATTGAGGTGCAAGATAACTACTATTTACAAGACTGCGGCGATGATGATGTTTTGTCGTTTGGGGATGTCACATTCAAAGTGAGTAAATTCAAGACAGCGGTGAATCAATCATTTAACTCCAGAATGGGATCTCAACTAAGCAGTGAGTTAAATTCTCAAGAAGTAAGGATAAATCATGCCGTATCTCCTAATAATAACTATGATGAATATGCGAAATGGTTTAAAGATGGCATAGATTGTGAAATTCTAAACCTCGGTTCTAAAAGCTGGAAAAAGGGAAAAGTAAAAATTAAAATTAGCCTTGAATTTTATGCAGAGGAACAAGAAACTGAAGAAACAGGTAGTAGCAATCAGCCAGAAATCATTCCACCAGAATCACCCCTCGACGATCTACGTCAGATGCTCAACCAAGATAATCAGCAATAAAATATATGAGCAAAACCCCCCGAATTCCCATCCCACCAGAAGTGAGAAAATATGTATTTGAGCGAGACAAATATCAGTGCCAAAGTTGCGGTAAAACGAAACTTGAAACCGAACTCACGATCGATCATATCATCCCGCTAGCGCGTGGCGGTTCCAACGATATCAGCAATTTGCATACTCTCTGCCGCACCTGCAACCAAAGGAAAACAGATAGTTTAGATCCTCGTTTCAGGCGTCGCTTCAGCACCTGATTCGGGTGGTAAAAAGCAATGAACAATCAAAATCGGCATCATAAAGTTATATCATGTCCGGTTACATCGGCATTGTCTGTAGGAATCATTGGTTAAATTTAACCGCAGATGAAGACAGATGAACGCAGATGAACGCAGATAAGAGCGGGAATTTTTAGGTAACCGATGCTACCGGACACGATATTACATATTGGAATCTCCAGCCGAGGTCAATTCCTAGAAAGTTCATGGTAAAAGTCACCACTCAGAAAAGGGTAGGTTATTCACCTACCCTATGTTATTAGTCAGTTGTCATTCTCTCTTCCTTCTTCCCTTCTTCCCCTAGCCCGTTCTTCGTTATGTCAACTGCTTCATCCAAACATCGACATCAACTGCTAACTTTTTACCCAAACGCAACAGGGGACGAATTTGAGTTAATTCCCAACGACAGATTCCCTCGTTTTCAGGCTTCCAAGTTACATCAACCAGTATGCACTGGGGCACGATGTACTTGTGGAGGCAGCTGCAAAATACTTCCTGTACTCGATCGAGAGATAAGCCAAGATTTAGCCGATCGCTTACCGAGATCGTGCGTTCTATGCGTTGGATATCCGTTGCCAAAGTAGTTGGGTTACCGTCGTAGAGGAGATGCCAGAGAGCTTTCAAAATCAACCGTTCCAACGTTTGCTTCCCTTCGCGGATATTCAACTGAGAGCGCATATTTTTGGCTTCTGTGGCGATCGCTTCCAATTCGGCCAATTGGCTCAAACCCAGATGGGCAGGCCCATCTGCCAAATCGGTCAATTCATGTTCCAACTCCCGCAGCGCGATCGTCGCACGATTACTCAGCGCAATCTCTGCTGCAACCTGCAACTCTTGAGGTACGGGCAATTCATCCCGGTGGAAGGCCATCAACACGCTGTAATTATCCCGGTAAACCTGGGTATAAAGTTGATCCAGCCGCGTCAGTGTTTCCTTACTCAACAGCTTCATAATCCGCTGTCTTTCTTCAGCAAACAAGTTCTGCAAACTGTAAATCGAAGACGTTCCCGAAGCGTAAGTTTCATCCCCAAACATTCTGCTCATCGCCAATATCGTTTGTGCTGCACTAGCTTGTTCTAGCGCGTCAAACAACTGCTCTTTCATCTGGGTATACGCACAACTACTGGAGAAGGGTTGAATGCAGCAGTGGAAATCCCAACCGCCCAGATGCAGAACCGCAAATACCAAATGCACGCTTTCCCAGGTAATTTCCGATACCATCCGCACTTGCCCCACCGCCAGAGTCAGTGTCCCCATGCGTTGCAACTGGTAGTCGAGGCGATGTGCGGTGTAGCAATAAACGCGAGTTTCCTGGGGATAATTGGCGAACAGGGAAGTGATGGCGTAGTGCGCGGCTACTTGTTTGAAGCTAACTTGAGCAGATACCACCAGCTGTCGATAGACTTCAGCACCATTTTTGAACTCATGGATGTTACTCGGAGCCAGGGTAAGGTGGAGGAGAAACTCTTTTTCCAACTGCATTCCAGCTACTTCTCCTGCCAATTCCAAGGCGCGGGCGGCATAGCGGAGAATCTGCACTCCTTCCGGACGGGATAGTTCTTCAAAAAACCAGCCGCAACTGGTATACATCAGCAGGGCGTGGCGCTGCATTTCCAGCAAGCGTAGGGCGTCTATTTGTTCTACTGGTGTAAGTTGGTGGGCGCGGTGGCGAGTGAGGAATCGTTCTATGTTGGCTGGAGTGCGATCGCGAATTACATCTATGTATTCATCACGCGCCACCCAGGGATCGAGGAAAAACTTCGGCCCAGTCTCTTCATAAACCTCGATTAAGCGATCGCGCAACCAATCCAGTGCATCCCGCAGCGGACGCCGCCATTTCTGATGCCAGCCGCCCCCACCACCGCAACCGCAATCATCCTGCCACCGATTTACCCCGTGAGAGCAACTCCAAGCTGTCACTGGCTTGAGTTCCACTTCCCAAGTAGGGGGATTGAGGCTGAGGTAATGAGCAAAGTTCGTCACCTTCCAGCCGTTACGGGGAAACTGTTCTGTAAAAGCATAGGCGAGGCACTTTTCCGTACCTCCCTTGTGGTGACCGAAAGTTTCTCCATCGGTGGCGACGGCGATCAGCTGGGCCTGTCGGCGATCGCCACCGATGGCTGTGCCAATCCGCCCCGATAAGTTATGGGAACTGTTGAGCAGATCGTCGAAGCCCATATCCCGCGATATCGGACCATCGTAGAAAAAGATATCTATATATTTTTCGGTGCCTGGTAGGAAACAGCGATAGGGACGCCTGGGATCGATCTGAGCGCCACCCACTTCAATCCAGTCACCCCCCCTTTCATCCCCCCCGTCTACGGGGGGGACAGAGGGGGGGTAAGCGGGTATGGGACGACAGCGCTGGGCTTGGGAGGGAGCCAGAACGATGAAGCGAATATCTTCGGCAATCAGGGTTTCTAGGGTTACATAGTCTACAGCGGCTTCTGCTAGCCACATTCCTTCGGGATCGCGACCGAAGCGGGAGCGGAAATCTTCTTTGCCCCAGCGAATTTGGGTGTATTTGTCTCGCTCATTGGCGAGTGGCATGATGATGTGGTTGTACACTTGCGCTACAGCATTTCCGTGACCGTTCAGGCGATCGCAACTCTTGCGGTCTGCCTCTAGAATCCGCTGATAAACCTCGACATCGTAGCGTTCCAGCCACGACATCAGCGTCGGGCCGATATTAAAGCTCATGTACTCGTAGTTATTGACGATCCCCACGAGTTCGCCGCCATCGTTTAACACCCTTGCAAAAGCATTGGGGCGATAGCACTCGTGGTGAATTCGCTCGTTCCAATTATGAAAAGGAGCCGCGCTAGGCTGACGCTCGATCGCATCTAGGTAAGGGTTTTCACGTGGAGGTTGGTAGAAATGGCCGTGGATAGTGACGAAAACGCCTGTAGTCTGCTGTCGATCGCTCTGAGCTTGTTCTGGAGGTGCTAGAGGCGCAAGGCTGACCGATTCTACGTCCTCAACAAAAACTGACATATTTTTTTAGGGGCTAGGGGAAGAGAGGGGAAGAGTGGAAGAGTGGAAGAGTGGAAGAGTGGAAGAGTGGGAGAGTGGGAGAGTGGGGGAGCAGAGGAGCAGAGGAGCAGAGGAGAAATTTTCTTGACAACTGACAACTGACAACTGACAACTGACAACTGACCACTGACCACTGACCACTGACCACTGACCACTGACCACTGACTAAATGCTTGCTATCAAGGGTAAAAGCATCTACCAAGCGGGGGGTTTACTTGCAGCTTTTTTGATTTAACTGCAAAATCTAGGGCGCTGGGACGACGATTTAACGTAAGTTAACGAAACTTGAGCGATCGCAGCGATAGTTACAACTAAAAATTAAACAAATGAAATATTATGTAACTCATCCCTCCCAAGTAGGAAGCAGAGAAATGCCAGAAGAGAAAAATACACTATTTTTCCTACCCTGCACAACCTAAGCAAGCGAGTATTCTAGAGTCTGACTATCACGAAGCACCGTCAGGGAATTGTGAAATTTCAACCTCCCAGCGGAACCGATCGCAAAAAACACCGTTAATTTGATGCTGACCAAAGACAATATCTTCTTAGCCTTATTGGTGTTCATCCCGATTTCCCTTGCTGCACACTTCCTGCATTGGGGATCGCTGACCATCTTCATCACATCGGCACTAGCCATAGTACCCCTTGCAGCCTGGATGGGTACAGCAACCGAAGAAGTCGCTGTCGTCATTGGCCCATCCCTGGGGGGACTCCTAAATGCCACCTTTGGCAACGCCACGGAATTGATTATCGGTATTGTCGCCCTCAATGCTGGATTGATCGATGTGGTCAAAGCCAGTATTACAGGTTCGATTATCGGCAACTTACTCCTGGTGATGGGACTTTCCATGCTGTTGGGAGGTCTGCGCTACAAGGAACAAGAATTTCAGCCGATTGTCGCCCGCGTTAATGCTTCGGCGATGAATTTGGCTGTAATCGCCATGTTGCTACCCACGGCGGTAAACTACACCTCTAGCGGGATTGATGAAGGCGCAATTCAAAGCCTTTCTGACTGGGTTGCGATCGTGTTAATCCTGGTCTACGGGCTGACGCTGCTGTTTTCTATGAAAACTCACGCCTATCTCTACGATGCGGGCTTGGCGGACATGGACCCTCAAGAGTTAGCAGAAGCGAATCTCGCCCCCGATGAACCACCGCAACACAAAGTGAATCTCAAGCTGTGGGCGGGAGTACTATTAGCCTGCACTCTGGCGGTAGCGGTGGAGTCGGAACTGCTAGTTGGCACCCTGGAAGAAGCGACATCCCGTCTAGGGCTAACAACTTTGTTTACCGGGGTGATCCTCGTCCCTATCATTGGCAATGCTGCTGAACACACCACCGCTGTTACTGTGGCAATGAAAAATAAGATGGATCTTTCGGTTTCGGTGGCCCTGGGTTCAAGCCTCCAAATTGCTTTGTTTGTTGCTCCTTTTTTAGTTCTGACTGGCTGGGTGCTGCACAAACCAATGGATTTGGATTTCAATCCGTTTGAATTGGTGGCGGTAGTTGTGGCGGTGTTGATTGCTAATTCGATTAGTTCCGATGGGCGATCGAATTGGCTGGAAGGCACACTGCTGTTAGCGGCTTATACGGTTTTGGGGCTGGCATTCTACTTCCATCCGGTCATCGAAGGGATCGGGTGAAATTACCCGACTTGGGTACTGCGGGAGTGCGTCAAGCCAGATTAGTTTGGCATTGTTGAAAGAGAAAAGGGCTGTTTTTTTTAGTCCTATTCCATAATCAAACGTGAAAAAACAGCGATCGCCTGAAATATTTCGTGCGATCGCTTTTTTTGTTTGATTGTTTTCTATAGCAACCGCTTCAGGAATTACTAATGTCTTAACCGCCCTGGCGGTTGCTATAGCAACCTTTTTCTTGAAGCCCGCGCTACCCTCTTTTTCTTTAAGCCCGCGCAGGCGGGCTTTGTTTGTGTAGCCGCGACTTTAGTCGTCGGGTCAAAAAGGGGTTTTGCTTGCTAAGTTAGTAACTCAATAGAAAAATTATTGCCAAAGTCAGAGCGAGTTACAAACTCTTTGGCAATCTGTTCTATGGTAGCGCGATCGCAACCTTCCGAAACTTGCAAATCCAAAACAATTTTACTCCTATTTTGTTCTCTTCTAATACCAGGCCAAGGTCTGACCGACGCATTCAGTTGCTGTTCCAAATAGATAACCAAACCGATCGCATTTCCCTCCAGCCAACCGGCGCAGCTTTCCAAACTTTCATTATCTTCACTTTTGGCGGTGACAAATAACAATAATTCTGATTCTTTTTGGAGATCTATCGACTCAAACAAAGTTTTCCAACCCAGATCACCAGCTAACACTTGTTCAGCTATCTTTGCAGCGCGAACAAATTCATTTTGCAATATTTGTGCGGTGGAACGGCAAACATTCCGCGCACTATTTTGACACGGTTCAATTGGCGTTACTACTGGTAGCCAATCGCGGGGTAAACGCGGACGATACAGTTTGCCAGCTTCCGTCAGAGATACAGGCTGAGTCCAATCGTGTTGGACTAAAGTTTGGAAGAAATCAACTAGCAATGTTTCAGTTTGAATATTCGCAATATCCAGCGGGTACTTTGTGCAACTCCAACCTGCCAGCAATGCCCAAGAAAAATTGCCCAGAAAACCCCAAGCATTACCGTGAATTTGACGTGCTTTTGCCCAAGCACGCACCGCACGCAATAGCTCTTTAAAAGATACTAACGGGACTCGCTTTTGTACTGCTTCTGCAATTACATCCGCTGCCAAACAACCCAAAACAGCTTGCCAACTGACAGGATCGAAAAATTCTCGATCGCTCTCTTTTATCCGTACAACCTTACTTGGTTCGGCAGTTGTGCGTGCATAAAGCAGATCTACCGCTAACCCTTCAATTCGCATTTTCAACACTGGCATCCGCGCATCTTCAACTAAGCTAGATCGATCGCACAATCCCACCAATTTATGTTGCACGCTTTCTAAAAATGCCTGACCGGATAAATGAGCGGGAATTAAACAAACAATATCTAAATCACTTTGCGGACTTTGCACCCCCAAACGCGCCGAACCGAGTAGATGCAGCGATGGTTGAAAACCCAAACATTCCGCACAAGCTTGCGCGGGAATATCTCCGTTTGGTTGCCATTTTAAGAAAGGTTTTTCCCAGATTTTATCCTCTGATGTACGCTCTCTATATCCGATAATAAACGCACTGTTATTTAGGCGTGCATCCCATAAAATCCGGTCATAGACCTCGCGACTGGTTGCCATTTTTTTCTTATCTGACTTAGACATATCTGCCTCAATTACGGACTTACAACCCAATCCACAACATGAGCTTCCGTGATGTCGGGAATATCCAGGCGATCGCACATTCTCTCCATTACTTTTTCCGGCACTTTAGCATCGCGAGAATTATTGCGCTCTAATAATTCTTCCCAAGGAACTTCCAGATAAACAATCCGAATTCTTCCCCCATAAGCAGAAAAAATATTAACCAAAGAAGAACGCAATTGCCGAGAAATATTTGTCGCATTCCAGACAAAAGATTCACCAGTTCTCATGTATTCCTTAGCAATTCCTCTAGCCTTTTCCCCTACAGCAGATTGATTATGTTCAGGCGAAACTTTCATACTTTTTCGCAATTCATCCAAAGAAATTACCGTCCAATCTGGCAAATGTTCGCTAATCCAATGGTTTTTACCAGATGCGGGTAATCCTGACATCAGAACCACTTCAAAACGAGTATCGTCAAAGGCGGTATAATTTGGATTACCATTTTCCTTTTGGAAATAGACAAAACGACTGTGATTGGAAGCAAAAGGTCTGGGATGCTCAAAACAGTCATTTTCCTGACAAAATTCTCGAAAAAAGTCTATCCGTTCTAAAAGTTGTTCTCGGTCATCGCTATGGCGACCCCTCACATCAGCTTCTGCCAATAACGCTAACAAGTCGCACCGGATTATTTGACTGGCTTTTATGACAGAAGCTTGCGGGTTTTCTTTATCCCAAAACCACAAAGGCAGACTGCCATATTGCACTAAATTCACAACTGCTTCCCTTCGCTGAAACGGCACGTTCATTGAATAGAGAATTTGCCGTGTCATCTTTGCTCCCTGGCGAACGTGACCTTTTGATGAAATGCTACCATCGGCTTCTATTTTAGTAGCAGCAGGTTTTGCTACATCGTGCAATAAAGCAGCAGCAAATAGAATCGCTCGCTAGCTGGTAACTCTCGCCAAGCTGGTAAAGATATTAGCGCCTCGCACACTAAACGAGTGTGGGTGAGAACGTCGCCTTCCGCATGATAGCGAGGGTCTTGCGGACAATTTTCAGTAGTAAAGATAAATGGGTTTGAGCGGCTTTGTATTACATTATAATACAAACAATACAAAACCGTCAAGGAGGATATCAAAGATAAAATCACCCCAATGGGGTACTGTGGAGTCGTGGCAGTCGGCACTGTTAGCCCCAAAACCTGGCTAGCTTGAGGCAAATTTATCTTTAAGTGGCCTGTTGCGGGACGCAACTATGTCTGTAGAGCGTTGAATTTAAAGGGCCGATCGCACTAACTTAGCACTAACCCATTGTGGCGGATTGCTTCTTTAGTTAGCATCGTCACAGGCTTATAGTCTGAAGTAATCTACCGCCGTGAGTTATTGTTTAAATTGGGATTGCCCAAAACCCGCCGATCCGTTGAATCTTCCCAATCGCATTTGTCGCAACTGCGGTTGGGATATATTATTGCAAGGGCGCTACCGGGTCATGCGTCAGCTAGGGAAAGGTGGCTTTAGCAAAACCTTTGAAGTGCTGGATGGAGAAACCTCGAAAGTTTTAAAAGTACTGTCCAGCAACCATCCCAAGGCAGTTTCCCTGTTTCAGCAAGAAGCGCAGGTGTTGAGTCGGCTAAACCATCCCGGCATTCCCAGGATCGATCGCGAAGCATATTTTACCATTTTGCCCAGAAACAGTCAACAACCGCTGCACTGTCTGGTGATGGAGAAAATTGATGGCTGCAATTTAGAAGAATGGCTCATAGCAAGGAACTATCAGCCTATCTCCTCTTATGAAGCAGTTGACTGGTTAAAACAGTTGGCAACAATTTTGGAGCAAGTACATCAGCAAGAGTATTTCCACCGAGATATTAAGCCCTCTAACATCATGCTGCAATCGAATGGGCAACTGGTGTTAATTGACTTTGGCACAGCTAGAGAAATTTCGGGCACTTATTTAGCGAAAGTCGGTGGCGGACAAAATGTGACGGGAATTATATCTGCAGGCTACACGCCAATAGAGCAAGCTAATGGTAAAGCAGTGCCTCAATCTGATTTTTTTGCTTTAGGGCGCACCATTGTTTATTTACTCACAGGTAAGTCTCCTAATGAGTTTTCTCTAGACCCCCACACTGGTGAATTGTTGTGGCGAAATACTGCCCAGAAGGTATCAAAACCTGTAGCCGATTTTATCGATTACTTGATGGCTCCGTTTCCAGGAAATCGCCCTTCAAGTACGCGATTAATTTTACAGCATTTAGCAGAAATTGAGCGCAATTTGTTTGTAAATCACCTACATGGGCAATTATTTCCATATAACAATGCTGGTCAGGTAGGCAATACCTACCTGACAAATTACCTGACAATACCTTTGGCAAAGATGAGGAAGTCTAAAAACAAAAAGCTTCCTAAGTTTGCTAGTGAATTTTTGGCAGTTAATGCGACTCTACTACTGGGATTTACAGGGACTCAAATTTATGATTATTTAAATACTGGCCTAGAGTTGCCGAGTTACCAAGGTCGGCAAAAACAGGCAGAAGAATCGCACTCAGCGATTGCAGCAGAAAATTATATTAATCCGTTGCTGGTTACATCAACTGCAAAGAGTAACGCTGATAATAAGCTTGTAGGAATGGGACAAATCCGTCCTAGTAACACCTTGTTGGGGCATTTGGGCAGGGTAAATGCGATCGCCTTTAGTCCTGATGGAGAGATTCTCGCCAGCGGTGGTGGCGACAAGACAATCAAGCTGTGGGCTCTGAAAACTGGTAAACAAATTATAACTTTGTCGGGTCATTTAAGCGGAGTAAATGCGATCGCTTTTAGTCCCGATGGTAAAATTTTAGCTAGTGCCAGTACAGATAATACTGTTAAATTGTGGGACACCAGTACAGGTATGCCGCTGCATACCCTCATCGGTCATTCGGGTTGGGTATCTTCCGTTGCATTCAGTCCCGATGGGCAAACTATTGCTAGCAGCAGTTACGACAATACGATCAAACTTTGGGATACCAATACAGGCGAGTTGCGGCAAACACTAATAGGACATTCTTCATGGGTATTTGCTGTCGCATTTAGTCCCGATGGACAGACAATTGCTAGTGGCAGTTTTGACAATACCATTAAATTGTGGAACGCTATTACTGGGGAGAAAAAGCAGAGTTTAACCGGGCAATCTTTGCGGGTGCGATCGCTTGCTTTCAGTCCTGATGGACAAATACTCGCCAGCGGTACGGGAGAAGGTACGATCGAACTGTGGGACTTGATTGGCGATCGCATCCAAAATACTCTTCACGGACATTCCGATGCGGTGAGTGCGATCGCATTTAGTCCCGATGGACAGACAATTGCTAGCAGCGGTGACTCAACTATCAAAATTTGGGACGCCACCACTGGTGTATTGCTGGATACTCTCACCGGACATTTAGACACAGTTGATGCTGTAGCCTTTAGTCCGCGATCGCAATTTCTCGCCAGCGGTAGCAATGATAATACAATCAAAATTTGGCCGATCGAGGGGACTGGGGACTAGAGCCCATTTTTACCGGAAACCCTTCTTCACCCAATCCCGGAACGATCGAAACACCGTCGTATCGTCTACCATCTCTGCCTCTCGGAGGAACTGCATAAACTCTGGCAGTGCTAAAAATGGAAAAGTCAGCCTTTGCGTTGGCTTTCCATCTTCTCCTTCTCCGAGTAGGTAAACTTTGACTGTGATGCCATCGTAGCACCAGACTTCCCGAATACCCAAAGCCGCATAGATTGATATCCGATTCAGCGAACTGGTGCTAATATCGATCTCGATCGCCAAATCCGGGGGAGGGTCGCAGGTCAAGTCAATTTTTTGCTTACCGACTACAGCAGACGCATTTTGGATGTAGAAACATTCGTCAGGTTCCAACCCTCTTTCCAAATCCTGACGCTTAAAAGTCATAGAACCTGCATTAATTAGGGGAATATTTCGCTCCTCAGCTAGAATATTAATAAAACGTCCGATTAATGTTTTGTAGCGCTGATGCCTATAGGAAGGACTAATTAGTTCTAGATTGCCGCGATCGTAGGTAACGCGAACGGGACGATTTTGTAATACTTTTAGTATAGTTTCATAAGCATCCCAACTGATGTCTGTAAGGATAAATTTTTGTTTGGGTTGAATTAGATCGAGATCCATAATAAATGCTCAATTTTATGAAGTTCATAATAAATATTGTCTCACCCAAACGCTTCATAATCGCTCTTATGCGTTTGCACTACATCAAACATACAAACTCGCCACATATTCCCCATAACCGTTATAAGGAAGCGTAATGCGTTTTTCCCAAGAGAATTTCTGCCCCTTACCGACAAATTTTTCTGTAGCTTGCGACCAACGAGGATGAGGCTTAGTCGGATTGACATTTGCCACAAAATCATATTCGTTCGGCACAAGTGTATTCCAAAAAGTTGCTGGCTGATTTTCCACAAACTCAATTTTTACTATCGACTTCGCACCCTTAAAACCATACTTCCACGGTATTACTTCTCTAATCGGCGCACCGTGTTGTTTTGGCAAGGAATGACCGTAAACTCCTACTGCAAAAAATGCCAACTCGTTCGCCATTTCCTCTAAGCGCAGACCTTCTGTGTAGGGCCAAGGCAATTTTCTCCCCAATGTCCAAAAAGGGCCGATCGTAATTTTAGGATTGTAATAGGAGGTAAAGCGGACAAATTTAGCTTTAGAAGTAGGCTCAACAGCCGCAATTAATTCGCGCATGGGAAATCCAATCCACGGAATCGCCATCGACCATGCTTCAACGCAGCGAAAGCGATAAATCCGTTCCTCCAAAGGAAACTTTTTCTGCAAATCGTCTAAATCATAAGTGCGGGGATTTTTCACCAGACCAGTTACTTCGACTTTCCAATCTTCAGTTGGCAAAGCTTGGGCTGCTTGCCAAATCGATTTACCGCTACCAAATTCATAATAATTATTGTATCTGCCAGCGAGAGTTTCTTCAGTAATTGGACGGTCAACTTCTGCAAATAATGGATTGCGTTTAACTGAAGTTAATTTAGTCCGCTCCAAACTTGTTGACAACGTGACTTTTGATTCCTCAGACTGCTGACATCCGAGTATTGGCATGATACTTGCCCCCAGTGTCGCTCCCATCAGCGTTTTGAGAAAGCGACGCCGATTGAAAAAAACAGCTTCTGGCGTTACTTCCCGTTCGGGAATTTCCCATGATTTAGGCACGCGAATTATTGTCATTGCAAATAAACTCCTAATCGATAATGGGTACGTTGTTGCGCTTTAGCGCTCTTGGAGCGCTAAAGCGCAACAACGTACCTACTGCTACCAGCCTTAATGATATAACTAGCAACTTACGTTAATAGGGTTTAGAAGCAGAAATCTTCATCTTTTGAGTAATGTCTGAAACCGATCGTTGCCCCGAATTCGGTCAAAATACGAGCTAGTTGCGGCTAGGATGAGGTATTTGTCTGGATTTAGCTCGATCGCCTGTTGCAAGCTTTCAATAGCCTGATTGACCTTAATTAAGATTCCACAACAACAAGCTTTACAGTACCAAAGCTCAGCTTTGTGAGGATTAATTTCTATAGCTTTATTGTAGCTGGCGATCGCTTCCCGATATCGACCATTAGCTAGCAGCGCATCACCTCGGCGATACCAAGCCCAATAATCCTTCGGTCTTAGCCTCAGCGCCTTGTTATAATAAGCGATCGCTTCCTTATAACGACCCATCAAACGCAATGTATCGCCCCGCCAATACCACACCCAGTAGTCGTTCGGTCTCAAATTCAAGGCTTGGTCGTAACTGGCGATCGCATCTTCGTAACGCCGTGACTCCCGTAGCGTATGACCGCGATTATACCACGCCCAGTAATCCTCCGGTCTTAACTTTAACGCTTCGTCATAACTGGCTAGAGCCTCTTCATAACGTTCCACTTTATACAGCGCATGACCCCGCCAGTACCAAGTCCAGTAATCCAGCGGGTTCAAGTTCAGCGCTCGATCGTAGCTGGCGATCGCATCTTCGTAAAGGCCCATATCGTCCAGAGCATTTCCCCGCTGATACCAAGCTCGGCAGTCATCCGATTTGCATTCTATAGCTCGATCGTAACTAGCGATCGCATCCTTGTAGCGCCTCCCCGCACGCAACGCATTCCCCCGCCTATACCACGAGCTGTAGTCATCCGGACGGCACTCTAGCGCTTTATTATGGCTACCGTTCACTTGGTCAAAGGGGATGAGGCGATTCATACTAACCTGTAAGCATTAAGTCTATCTGAGAGTAGTATATAAAAGTTTTAAACCTGATAGGGAAATAACCCTATCAGGTTTATCCCAGCAAAATAGCACTAAGGCAATACACTTTCCTGGCGGGGTATATTTTAAAGACACTCTAGGCCAATTGCGAAAACTTTTAATGTTCCTCTGGGGGATTGGTGGTTATCAAACCTTGACTTTTGACTGTAATTCGCACATCCCTTCATCTGTGCCTGCTGGTAATACCAAATCCGGGTTTGTTACCCCATGAGAATTTTTGGCCTAAACATTGTAGAGACGTTTCATGAAACGTCTCTACAGCCTAGAGACATAAAGGGGGTAATCGTTGCGGATTTGGTATAACCTCACAGAAGTGTTGCCCACCCTACATTAGATTCGCCAACAGTATCCTCAAATGCAGATGCGCGTCATTTTTACCCCTATCTCTGTAATTTGTAGTAAAATGCAGTAATCTGAAATATAGCCTTTAAAATCAACGAATCAAACCACGTTTTTATGATTTTCCGGCAACTGGCTGCATTCCTATTCGCTCTTATTCTCTGCTGTTCTGCCTTACCAGCGCAAGCACTAGACTATCCTCCTCCGCCATCTTTTACCAGTGCAGGATTGAGAGGAGAAGATTTCTCCGGTCAAACTCTGCGGGTAGCTGAATTTTCCAGCGCCAACTTGGAACATACGAACTTTGCCAATGCTGACTTACGAGGAGCCATTTTTAGCACCTCTATCATGACTGGCGCAAATTTGCACGGAGCAGATTTGACTAACGCAATGGTGGATCAAGCCATCCTTACCGATGTCGATTTAAGCGATGCCGTTTTAGTCCAGGCAATTTTACTGCGCTCTATTATTAATGGTGTTAATATTACTGGTGCAGACTTCACCGATGCCCTACTAGATGGAGCGCAAATTAGACAATTATGCCAACAAGCAAGCGGTGTAAATTCTAAAACAGGCGTGGTGACTCGCGATTCTCTCGGTTGCAGGTAATTCCCAGACTTAGTGCAACTCCAATCTGTCTGCTTGACTTGGATGAATCGCCACTGAATTAGCAGGATAAGGCCCATCAAATGGGATTTGATGGTAAGGTTGTATAGGGCTAACTATCCGGTAACCTAAGTTGGCGAGAAATTCGTATATGCTTCTAATGTTATGAGGAGTATACTTAAAGAAAATTGGCAGCGTTTCAAAATAAACTAGCGGATGATACTTCTCCAGTACTGCCTTACCGCCCACTAAGACATCATATTCCATGCCTTCAACATCGATTTTGATTGCATCTATTTTGTCTATGTTTTCCAGTAATACCCACTCATCTAGAGAAATTACATCTACCGGAATGCCAGAAATTCCCTGTAAAGCTCCATTTCCTCTATATTCTTGGTCTTCGTGATAAAAAAGTTGGCCTTTGGCTAATCCTAATCCCAACGGTACAACTTTTACTATATTTTTCAGTTGAGGATTTAACTCGATGTTGGCTTGCAGACGAGGACGGATAGTTGGCGCTGGTTCAAAAGCGTAGATTTTACCATTATTTATTAAACTGGCAGCTACTAAGGTGAGCGTACCGCAATTTGCGCCAATATCCAAAAATACATCATCTGCACGGATAGCCTTGCGTAAAAAGTTTGTTGTGACAACATCGTACACGCCGCCCAGCCAAACAGAGGCTTCGATTGGATATGTTGTATCAACCTTAAATTTATATTGACCGGAATACTTATTGACAAGATAGGTTTGTTTTTTGGGTAGTAGGGCGACGAATTTCCCACCTCCTTTACCCGTTAAAGCAGAAATCGATCTTACGATTAGGCGTAAAATAAAGCTAAATATAATAATCCAAATTTGTTTCATAATGAGAAATAAGCGATTAAGTCCTGGTAATGACCAGTGACCGATGACCGATGACCGATGACGAATGACAATTATCAATGAACAATATTAAGCGAGTTGGGGTGATTGGGGGAGGACAGCTAGCTTGGATGATGGTGGGTGCAGCAAAGGCGTTGGGAGTTGAGTTAGGGATTCAAACGCCCCATCCCACCGATCCAGCTGTGGCATTTGCAGCCTTCACCATTTTTGCACCAGTGGATGATTCTGCGGCTACAGCTGAGCTAGCAACTCGCTGCGATGCGATCGCATTTGAGAATGAGTTTATCAACCTGGCAGCTTTAATGCCGCTACAAGAGCAAGGCGTTTTGTTTCGTCCAAGGCTAGAAGCGTTAGCACCCCTACTGGATAAATACGACCAACGCTGCTATTTAAGGGATTTGGGTTTACCAGTACCGAAATTTGTCGCCCTTGAGGAGAGGGGGGGAGTGGGAGCAGAGGAGCAGAGGAGCAGAGGAGCAGAGGAGCAGAGGAGCAGAGGGGCAGAGGAGAATATGCAATGCCCTGGGCCCCAATCTCCCATTCCATTTCCGGTGGTGCTGAAGGTGCGACGTCACGGCTACGATGGTCAGGGAACTTTCATCATCAAAGACCGGGAAGCCCTGGAAACGACTTTGCAGCGACTCGGACATACCCCCGTATTGCTAGAAGAATTTATCCCCTTTGAACGGGAACTGGCGGTAATTGCAGCTCGTTCTAGTGGTGGAGAGATGGCGATTTATCCTGTCGTAGAAACCCAGCAGGAAGAACAGGTTTGTCGGCGGGTGCTGGTGCCAGCAGAACTCGACCCAGCAGTAACCGGACAGATTGAGGCGATCGCGCATACCCTACTCAATAGCCTACAAGCCGTCGGAGTATTTGGCATCGAACTATTTCTGACCACTGCTGGCAAAGTATTGGTCAATGAAATCGCACCCCGCACCCACAACTCCGGACACTTCACCCTTGATGCCTGCTATACCTCCCAATTTGAGCAACATCTGCGAGCCGTCTGCGACCTACCCTTGGGCAATCCTGCCCTAAAGTGCAGTGCAGCAGTCATGGTAAATCTCTTGGGTTACGAATATTCCCACAACGATTACCTCGCCAAACGGCAACAGCTAGCCCAATTGCCCAACTCTCACGTCCACTGGTACGGTAAAAGCGAATCCCGCCCCGGTCGCAAACTTGGCCACGTTACCGTTCTTTTGGATGGGGCAACCAAGTCTGAGTTACAAGCCGTGGCGCAAACACTTGAATCCATCTGGTACGGTTCTCGATTTGTACGCTAGAATATGAAACAGGTTGTTCTGCGGCGTTGGTGACTGCCAATAATGTTTTTTGACTATGCCTTTTCTAAAGGGAACCAAAAGGTTTGAGCAGCAGTAGACCGGGCTTGTACCCGGAAACTTTTAAGCTATAGCCTAGAGTGCCCACCTGGATTTTTCCAGGTCAAAAACTGAGGTAAGACGGCGTTGCGGAATATCTGTTAAGACTAAAATACCTCTGTCTGCTTGACAGGGGTATTTTTGTATGCAAAAGTCACTCATTCAAAAGTGAAATTCCAATGCAAGTTGAACAAGAAGCGCTAACATAATTGAAAACGAGTGGGATGCGGGTTTGAGATTAAGCGTTTTGTCTCAACTGCCGAAGGTATCAGAGTTCCCAGCTGATGTATTCAGGCTAGAGAATGGATTGACTGTTATCCATCAGTACATACCGGCTACTCCGGTAGCAGTGGTGGATGTCTGGGTGCGGGCGGGTGCTATACGAGAACCGAATAATTGGTCTGGTATGGCCCACTTTTTGGAACACATGATCTTCAAAGGCACCGACCAAGTGCTTCCAGGCGTGTTTGACCAAATGGTGGAAAACTGGGGAGGTGTGACGAATGCGGCCACAAGCCACGATTATGCTCACTTCTTCATCACTACAGCGGTGCCGTATTTGGCAGATACTTTGCCATACTTGGCGGAACTGCTATTGAATGCCTCGATTCCAGCAGATGAATTTAGCCGGGAACGGGATGTGGTGCTAGAGGAAATTCGCCAAGCGCAGGACAATCCCGATTGGTTGGGTTTCCAAGCGCTGATGGAGAGCGTTTATGAGTGCCACCCTTATAGCCGTCCGGTGCTGGGTACGGAGATGCACTTGTTAAAGCATTCGCCGGAGGAGATGCGATCGTTTCACTCTTGCCATTACCAACCAGAAAATATGACTGTGGTAATTGTGGGGGGAGTAGACCGGGAATCAGCCCTGGATATGGTGGAGCAGTCATTTCAGCAGTTTAAAGCTCCGTCTGTTTGGAACCAATTGGTGCCAAAAAAAATCGTTAAACCGCTCACAGAAATTCGCCGCCAGGAACTTTGTTTGCCCCGGCTAGAGCAAGCTCGTTTGATGATGGCTTGGGCGGGGCCTGGGGTGGAAGAACTAGGCAGCGCCTACGGGTTGGACTTGCTCTCGGCGCTGTTGGGAGATGGGCGCTGTTCTCGATTGGTGAAGCAATTGCGGGAAGAAGAACAATTGGTAAGTAATGTTAGTAGCAGTTTCTCTCTACAGCAGGAGTCGAGTTTATTTACGATTAGTGCTTGGTTGGAACCACAACATTTGCAGCTAGTGGAGGGGCTGATTTGCTCTAGGCTCGCCGAGCTGCACTCGTCACCGATGTCAGAGGCAGAACTGAAGCGTAGCAAACGTCTGCTGTGTAATGATTATGCGTTTTCTACAGAATCGCCGGGGCAGTTGGCGGGACTGTATGGCTACTACAATACGATCGCTGAGGCGGAAATAGCGGTCACCTATCCGCAGCAGATTCAAGCATTCGGGGCCCTGGACCTCCAGCAGCTAGCGCAGCAGTATCTCTCTCCAGAGCGGTATGCCGTCACCATCTTGAAACCGAATGACTAATGACCAATTTCAGATTTTAGATTTAAGATTTCAAATTTCAGATTTCAAATCGTAAATTTAAAATAAATTTGAAATCTAAAATCTAAAATTTACCAATGACCAATGACTAATCACCAGAATGCAAGATTACGTTAATCAAAGTATTAAGAGAACTGTATTAAAGAACGGCATTGTAGTAATCGCAGTAGAAAATCCCGCTGCCGATATTATTGCTACTCGCATTTTTTTGCGTGCCGGTAGTCGCTGCGAACTAAAGTCGCAAGCTGGCGTGGCACATTTGCTGGCAGCTGTACTCACCAAGGGAACCTCTAAACTCAGTTCCTCAGAAATTGCCGATCGCGTGGAGTCGTTGGGGGCTGGTTTGGGTGCAGACGCCGCTGCGGATTATTTTTTAGTGAGTATGAAAACGGTTTCAGCAGATTTTCCTGAAATGCTGGAATTGGCAGGACAGTTGCTGCGAATGCCTACTTTTCCAGAAGCGGAAGTGGAACTAGAACGGCGCATGGCTTTACAGGCAATTCGATCGCAACAGGAACAGCCATTTACGATCGCTTTTGAGCAGCTGCGGCAAGCTATGTATCAAAATCATCCATATTCGATGTCCGGTCTGGGGACTGAAGCCACAGTATCAAACCTCACTCATACTGATTTGCAGGAGTATCATCGTAGCTACTTCCGCCCAGATAATATAGTAATCAGTGTCGTAGGCCGCATCGCACCAGAAGATGCTCTAGCTCAAGTCGAGCAAGTGCTTGGCGATTGGCAAGCACCAACAACGCCTTTACCGACGCTGAATCTGCCCACGATTATCCCTTTTCCTCACCCTACGGTTACTCGCCAGCAAACCCAGCAATCGATTGTGATGCTGGGGTATCTGGGCGCATCGGTAGGAAGTTCCGATTATATGGCTTTGAAGTTGCTCAACACTTACTTGGGTAACGGTCTTTCCAGTCGCTTGTTTGTGGAATTGCGCGAAAAGCGGGGCTTGGCTTATGAGGTTTCTGCTTTCTACCCTACGCGGTTGGATCGATCGCAATTTGCAGTTTACCTGGGTACAGCTCCCGAAAATACTGCGATCGCGTTAGAGGGTTTGCGATCGGAAGTCGATCGTTTGTGTAAAATACGCCTTGAACCAGAAGAATTCCAAGCTGCTAAGAATAAGCTGCTGGGTCAATACGCCTTGGGCAAACAAACCAACGCTCAAATTGCCCAGGTGTTTGCCTGGTACGAAATCTTAGGACTGGGTATTGAATTTGATAACATTTTCCCCGAAGCTATTACGGCTGTAACAGCCGAAGCAGCGATGGATGTGGCTTGTCGATATTTTGTTGAGCCATATGTGTCCTTAGTTGGGCCAGGGTATGCTGTCGATGGTCTGGTAGAACAGGGTTCGCAAAATTAATTTGCGATCGATTTTCAGTTGCATGAGGTACAGAGAAACCGGGTTTCTTTGTACTTCATATCGTGTCCGGTTGCATCGTTAGTACATGAGTGATATCGTCAAATTGTCTGTTTTCATCGTTGGTTAGATTTTTACCGCAGATTGAAGACAGATACACGCAGATAAACGCAGATAAGAATAAGAACAAGAGTTTTTTAGGTAACCGATCCGTAAGAAAATAATCAGCGGCTACGCATCTAATTTCACAGTCAGTTTTTCTGAAGCTCTCTTGTGGGATGGGCATTCTGCCCGTCTTTGCATTCGATAATAGCCGATCGCTCACCTGAAAAGGGCTGTATTCTCATAACCGACGATGACCGAAAACCAAAAAAGTCTTAAAGCCCCGACTTTCAGACCCCTCTCGACCTTCTGGGGGTCAATCCAAAATCCAAAATCCTCTGGTGCTTCGGTGGGCATCGTGACGGGAACCGCCAAGACGCCCACTTCGCGCCAAATCCAAAATCGATTGAAGTCACGTTTTTACTCGTTTCTGTTTGCTATTTCCTTGTTAAGTTGGCAGCAAATCCAACCAGTACTCAGCCAGGGAGTCAGCCGTCTAGAGTCTGAAGTCAAAGGCCCGGAGTCTATAGTTCGACCCATCCTAAAAAGCGGTAGCCAGGGAGTTGCGGTGTCGGAACTGCAAGCTGCGCTCAAACTGTTGGGATATTACAGTGGATCTGTGGATGGCACTTACAGCGAGAGTACTGCGATCGCAGTTTCCCGGTTTCAGCAAGCTGCTGGCTTAAATATCGATGGCATTGTCGGCACAGCAACGTGGGAACGTCTCTTTCCGCTGACGCCACCCACACCGTCTTCTCCCCCATCTGCCCGTTCCCCAGAGTCGGCAACCAACACCAGTTCAGCTACCGCCCCTGAGCCCCCAGCAGCCGATTTACCAACTTTAAAGCTGGGGATGCGTGGCCCAGCCGTGTTTTGGTTGCAAAAGCGGCTGCAAGCAACAGGATTTTTCACTGGCAATGTGGACGGTATTTTCGGCTCGGATACGGAACTCGCTGTCAAAGCGGCACAGCGCAATTATCGGCTTAATCCCGATGGAGTTGTTGGCGGCAGTACTTGGAGGGCGCTTTTACCTTAATCTGAGGAATATCGGCTTCATGTTTTGGAGCGGCGGCGGGGCGGGTTTGGCAGATGCACCCTTCGATCGTTCAGACAATCTCTAGGGCATTACCCGCCCCTACAATCAGACAACATATACAAGTCTGTTGCTACCGGACTTGATATGAATAGATTACGATTGGATAATCATGCTTTTATCTAGTTTGTCTCAAATTTAAAAGAGAGTAAAAAATGATGATAGAAACTGCTATCTTAAAAAATGTCGAAAAATTGCCTGAATCTGTCAAACAGGCAGTCCTTGACTATATAGAATTTCTGGTAAACCGATACACACAAGAGACTCCTAAAACTGAAAAAGCTGCCAAGCGAGGCGGACTTGGAATTTGGAAAGGTAAAATCTGGATGTCTGATGATTTTGATGAACCTCTCGAAGATTTAAAGGATTATATGTAAACATGAATATTCTACTAGATACTCATACTTTTCTCTGGTACTTGCAAGACAGTAAAGAATTAAGTTCTAAAGCAGCAGAAATTTCTTTCACGCCACAATTATCCTTATAACTCAGGCACGTTGATTTTGGGTATCGCTTTCCCTATTTAAGCTACGGTAAAAGATATATTTTCTAAAACTACATTAGGGATACTTCCAGTACCTAAAACTTGTGTAGCATCTAAAACTTCTATCCCTACTAATAACTCATTTTCCCCAATATTTAAAGCAATTTCGTCAGTTAACTGTAAAATGCGACACTGATGCTTACCTTCTACAAGTCTAATGTAGAGAGCATCAATTTCAGAATCATAACTAATCTTCATAAACTTTTACCTCAAAAATAAAAAGTATACACTGTGATAACGACTAACTCAGTATCAGTCTCGGCAACAATCGGTACTACTTTCTTGAGAGAGTAGAACTTACCCTGCCAATCATTATTATACTGAAAAGTAGCTTGATATTTGTACCTACCATTTTTAGCAGGTTGTCGATTACCTGTAATAATGGTATCAATAATTTCTGCTTCATTTGTACCTCTTTCAATTGCTTATTCCTGGGCATGATTAGTTAATCTAATAGGTTTCACTGTTTCTTGTCCAATAAATTGAAGTTTATCAGCGATGCTTGCACAGGTAGCGTACCGTAGGCAATCGATCGCCTGCCACACCTGTTTGAGCAATTCTGAGTTATCTAGAAGCACTTTGGCAAGAGCGGGTTTGGGATACAACATCAAATATACAGAAGTTGTCAGGCTTCCTCGTGGAACATCGCCTAAAGTGTTACCCAGCATAACTTGTAGCTTTTTGTCAAAGGCGAACTACCGTCTAAACTCAACCTTTTGGGGGAAGAACAATCATGACTGTGGATAGAGCCAGTAGCTTGAGGGTAGAGGTTATTGTAGTTTTACAGGATAAGAAAGTTCAATCCTGCTTAATTTATAGAGCTTATAGGTCGCTGTTCAAATCGGCTTTTTAGGCAGATGCAGTAGATCTCTGCGTTTATTTATTCCTCTAGGGAGTTCCATCACTAGCCATGCCTGACCAAAATAATCGCACAACTTCTGAGCGTGAATTTTATAAAGACAGTGACGGAAACACTCATGCCAAAGAAACGCAAAACTCTGAAACTGTTCGCAACGCCGGTACACCTGAACAGTATCGGGACGGTTACACTCACGGTCGAATTGCCGAACATCGTCACTTAGAAGATAATCAAGTTGTTCGCGATAACAATAATGCTGCTCGCGGTTTACTGATAGGCATTATCCTTACCTCTGTTGTCGGTCTGGGCGCTGGTCTTTACTACTTCCTGAACCAGCGTAATGATGAGCCCGCACCGACACCTACAACTACGATCGTACCTGTACCTGTACCTAGAGCGACTCAATCACCGAGTCCTGCGCCTGAACGAACTATAATACAACGGGAAAGAACGATCGAGAGAGTTCCACAAGTAGTTCCGATTCCCCAAACACAGGCTTCTCCATCACCACAACCGAATATTACCATTCAACAACCCCCATCTTCTCCAGCACCAGCCCCAAACGTTAACATTACTGTGCCACCCAGTTCTTTGCAACAACGGCAGGATAATAGCGCTACGCCTCAAGGTTCGGGGGATGAATCTCGATCGCAAACTGAGTCGCGCGATCGACAACTCCCTTCGCAGTCTACACCCGCTCAACCACAAAGCCGTAATAATAACTCTACAACTCCAGGTTCGCTAGGTCAAACCGATACCACGACTGGTAGCGGTTCTGCCACTGGTAGCACAGATACTTCCACGACTGGTAGCGGTTCTGCCACTGGAGGTACTGCTGGTTCCACATCCGGTAGCGGTTCTGCCACTGGAGGTACTGCTGGTTCCACATCCGGTAGCGGTTCTGCCACCGGGAGTACAGGCGGTTCAGGTCAATAAACTTCAAATTTTGTATCTGGCGTGACAATTGCTTCCTAATGGTCTTCGTGGTTTTCAGCCCCCTCAAATCGATCGGGGGCTCTTTTTTGTGCCAGGGGATTTCAAAATGAATTAGAGTTGGGTACTATTTCAAAAAATAAAGCAATATAAACTTTAGTAAATTACCAAGACAAGACTGGGAAACTGATGCTACTTTAAATAGTAAGGCACCAAGCAAGAAAATCTTCAAACAAACTTCACCGGATGCGAGCCAGTGCCCTCCTGCTCCAATCCAAACGCAACGCATGACCGGCGTAAAATTCATCGAAAAAAAGTTCATTGCGTTCTCCTGGAATTATTTTGATATTAGAACGCAGACCAAAAATAGCTGTCTGAATGGACGGAGGTGATGTACAGGTAGGATTCCGGTCGGTTGCGAGTCAAGTCCACCTTATTAAAGTACCTTCTTTTTGGAAACATCTCGTTGTAATTCGTTCCAATTAACCTGGACACCTGATAACCCGCCACAAGCTACCTAACTTTTCCTAAAGTAGCTGGGCGGGTTTAAAATTAGTCATTAGAAATTAGTCATTAGAAATTAGTCATTAGAAATTAGTCATTAGAAATTAGTCACTAACTAACTGGATTACCGTGACTTCAGGGGGACAGAACAAGCGTCCGGGTAAATAGGTTCCCAATCCGCGATTGACATACAGACGGTTCGTGCCAACCTGATGCAAACCTTGTGCCCATTCCCAATGCTGAAACACATTCCGAGAATCCTTACGGAGGTATGGAACATGGCGGCGCAGGGGTTTGGGAATGAGGCGAGTAAGCGTTGGCAGCCATGCAGGCAGGGGGCTTAGACCGGGGAGCAAAATTTGACCGCCGTGGGTATGGCCTGAAAGTTGCAAATCCACCCGCCACTGTTGTAAAATCTCGGCACTATCTGGATTGTGGGATAGGACAATGCGGGGAGTAGCGGCGTCTACCTGTTTCATTACCGGCGCTGGTTTAAACTTAGAGGAACAGAAATCAGCTAGTCCTATGAGGGCTAATCCGGGGCCGAGTGGATAAATGACCTGATTCCAGAGAACGGTAATGCCAATGCTGGTGAGGGCAGTGCGTATTTCCTGTTTTGAGTGGCGATAGTAAATGTCGTGGTTGCCCAAAATGGCACAGACACCGAAACGACTTTGCAGATGTTTGAGATGCAATACTAATTTATGAATTGGGGCTGGATCTGAGGTTACATAGTCACCTGTGAGTAGTACAAGGTCGGGTTCGGCTTGATTGCTGGCTGCGATCGCATCTTCAAGCAATTTATCCGAAAGTCGCATACCATCGTAGTGGAAATCGGACAACTGTACGATTTTTGTGCCATGCAACGACGCTGGTAAATCTGCGATCGCAACTGTCAAATTTTCCACCTTCAATGGCCCTGTTAGCAGCCTGTGCATAGTGCTGAATTTCTCTCCCCAGATGGCTCTAGCATAGCTCAGACACTGGAATATCGCCTTTTTATCCCAGATTCCGCCTCAAGCCGAAGAATTTGGTTAGCAAGGCTTGTAGCGTTTGGTTTTTGGCGTATTTTTGCTTGGTTAGCTGAAGTGCCGCTTTACTGTTGACTTCTGCCAGAGTCGGGTAGATGTGGATGATACCGCTGAGGGCTGAAACTTTCAGCTTGTTGGACATTGCCAAAACCACTTCGTGGATTAATTCACCCGCAGAGGGGCCAACCAAAGTAGCACCGAGTATTTCGCCGTTGCTGCGCGTGATTATTTTAGCAAACCCAGTTGTGGCGGCTTCGGCTTGGGCGCGATCGACATCCGCAAAATCACAGCGAAGCACATAAATACGATCGCCATATTCCTGTTTGGCTTGTTGTTCGGTTAAGCCGACACGCGCTAATTCAGGATCGGTAAATGTCGCCCAAGGAATTACCCGATAATTGGTTTTGCTGAGGGGGAAAAACAAGGCATTTTTTAGCACCACACTCGCTTCATAACCAGCAACGTGAGTGAATTGGTAGCCGCCAATGACATCGCCGCAGGCATAAATGCGAGGATTTGTTGTCTGGAGTTTAGCGTTTATTTTTACTCCTTGTTTGTCAACTTCCACTCCAGCAACTTCTAAGTTGAGGGATTCGACATTTGGTTTTCGTCCAGTTGCGATTAAGATTTCATTAACAGCAATTTTTTGGTTTCCTGCCCATAGTTGCTTTTTACCATCAGCAATTTCCACCCGTTCGACTCGTGTTTTGGCGATGACGCGAATGCCTTCCGATTCAAATTGAGATTGCACAACTTGGGCTGCTTCTGGATCTTCTTTGGGTAAAAGATAGTCGCTACTGGCAATAATAGTAATTTCAGTACCTAAGCGGGAAAAAGCTTGCCCCAATTCGCAGCCAATTGGCCCGCCCCCAATTACGGCGAGGGCATCGGGACGCTCTTTTAGGTTAAAAACTTGTTCGTTTGAGATATATCCAGCTTCTTGAAGTCCGGGAATGGGAGGAATTGCCGGTCGAGAACCTGTGGAAATGACAAATGCCCTTGCTTTTAAAGGTCTACCGTTAACTTCAAAAGTTTGTTTATCTGTGAATTGACCCGAACCAAAAATTACTTCAACGCCCAATGATTGAAATCGTTCTGGTGAGTCGTGGGGTTCAATGGCTGCGATCGCACTTCTGACGTGGCCCATCGCTTTGGCAAAGTCAATCTCAGGGTTTTGGGAGTAAACGCCGAAACGTGCGGCATTTTTCACCTCATAAGCGATTCTAGCAGCGTGGATCAGGGATTTGCTGGGAACGCAGCCATACCAGAGACAGTCGCCACCGAGGCGATCGCGTTCCACCAGCGCTACCTTTGCTTTCAATTGGGCTGCTGCGCTGGCAACGACCAAACCCGCCGATCCGCCGCCAATGATGACGATATCGTATTCAACTGCCATAATTTCATATTCCTTTAAATCCGATTTCCATGTCTATTTCTTTCTTAGAACTTAGGGGAACAGCAGCTGACTGACGCCATACACCAATTTTGCTTATTATCATACCGCCTAGAACAACTATACTGCCACCAATATATTGCGCCAAATTAGGTGCTTCGCCAAAAATGAAATAAGCTGCCAAAATTCCGGCTAGCGGCGTCAAAGAGCTAGCTAATTGTACGGCTGACGTTGCACTCAGCACTTTTCTATATGCTTTATGTAGCAAGCATAGCGAACACGGACGCACCAACCAAGTTACTGCTATTAAGTCATAGCAATATGAGTTGGCAATGAGAGCAAGCTTGGTATTAGATTAAAGCAAAAAAAAATCATCTTATGGCTCACTGGTGAAGGATGAGGATGCGATCGGCTTAAAATAAAAGCCTAACTATCCAATCCACACCATGCCTAAATCGGCAGATATTGGCAGCAAACGTTTAATCAGTCTGGCACCCGATGCCTGGGTGCAATGGGTAACGCAAAACCCCGAAGTCGTAGCGCGAGACATTCTTACCTCCGAGTTTCAGTGGCTAAGTCGAGAAAGCGATGTGCTAATCAAAGCCAACAGCCCTCAACACGGCGACTTTCTGATTCTCAACGAGCTACAATTGCGCTACAAGCCTAATATACCGAAACGGATGCGAGCCTACGCCGCCCTAGCAGAGGAGCGGTACGACTTGCCCACCTACCCGGTACTGGTAAATATCCTGCCGCCTTCTGTTTCTATGCAGATAGCCAGCCGCTATGAATCAGAGTTCATGGGTTTACAGGCACGCCAAGATTATCGCACGATAAACCTATGGGAAGTAGATGTCGATCGGGTTTTTCAACAACCGTTACCCACTTTACTCCCTTTTGTGCCAGTGCTGAGGGGCGGTGGGGAAGAGTCTATGGTGCGGCGTGCTTTGCAGATGTTGCGTACCAATGAACAATTGAGCGAATTAGAACCACTGTTAGCTTTCTTTGCAGGTTTTGTGTTAGAGACTCGTTTAGTTCAGCAGATTATGAGGTGGGATATGGCTGTATTGCGGGAATCTCCCTGGTATCAAGAAATATTGAGAGAAGGGCAACAACAAGGGCAACAACAAGGACGACAACAAGGACGACAAGAAGGAGAATTGGCATTAATTATACGTCTGTTGAATCGTCGGATCGGTTCGGTTGAACCTCAGATGCAAGAGCGACTTCAGGGGTTATCTATCGATTGGTTAGAGGAGTTAGGGGAGGCGCTGTTGGATTTTGAGCGGAGCGCAGATTTAGAAGCTTGGTTGCAGGAACATCAGCAGACGGAAAACTGAAATAGAATGACTTGTGCTAATGGCTCTGATGCGAGCACAATGCTGGTATGTGGAAAAGACCCAGACGCTTGAGCCCTCAAAAAGCCTATGAAACCAAAACTCCTAGCAAGTGCAACACTCCTGACGACTTTTAGCTTTGTAAATCCTGCCCAAGCTGCAAATCCCGAACATATCAGACAGCTACTCTCGACTAGGCAATGTCCGAAATGCGACTTGAGCAATGCTGGACTGGTGATGGGTAACCTGGCAAACGCCAATCTGAGCGGTGCTGACTTGAGTCGCGCCAATCTCAGTCGGGCCAATCTCACGGGTGCCGATCTCAGCGGTGCCAACCTCACAGGCGCTAGTCTGTTTGGTGCCAACCTCTCAGGTGCCAACCTCAGTGGTGCTAATCTCAATGCTGTGGATATGAGAGATACTGTTTTAGCTCAGGCTAATTTGGTTGGTGCCAGCTTGACTAATGCTAACTTCCTGGGTGCGATCGGAATGCCGAGCTATACTGGCACAGCGGAGGACTTCTATAGCTGGGCAATGGCAGAAGCTGAAAGGGACAACTACCCCAGAGCGATGGAACTCTTCAGTCAGGCGCTGAATATCAAGCCCGACTATGCCGAAGTTTACTTGGGGCGCGGCATGGTTCGCTACCAACAGGGTGACAGAACAGCTGCGATCGCAGATATCCAGCGAGCAGCACAACTCTTTACAGCCCAAGGAAATCTGGAGGGTTACAAATTAGCCCAAGACATTACGAAGGGAATCGAAACAGCTAGCAAGCCCAGACGCTCTGGTGGCGGCTCCAATTTTCTCAACTTCCTCAGCGGTATTGCCAGTCTGGGGCTTCAACTGTTTTTTTAATGCCCGCACCAATCAGTTAGCCCAAATACGCGATCGAGCAATAGGGGCGCAGTAACTGTGTCCCTATTCTTCATTATTGTTAAAATAATGTAGCTTATAATACTTTTTCTATTTCCAGGTATTGATACAAGTATGTGTAAAGCAACCAATCGCAAACATAAAGAATTTGCAATCAATTGCCAGATGTAAACTGGCAAAAAAACTGTAGGCCAATCTTGTGAAAGCAGAATAGTTAAGTAGCTTCTAGGGTTCCGGTTTAAGTTTTCGCGACTTAAATGACTGGTCCGAGAGAAGCAAGTCAGCCTCTCAAAATTTCTTTGATTTAAGAAAGAGGAACTGGCTACACTGAGGGAAAAAAGCCCGGGAGGAGTAAATGAGAGTTTTTTTAACTGTCGTTACTTTCCTGGGTTTTTTGCTTTGTTCAATCTCGAATCATTCTGCAAAAATAGCGTTTCTCAAATCAACCAAAATCCCTTGGGTGACAAAAAAGTCGGCATTATTCACTTCGATCGCCACGTCGATACCCAAGAAACAGACCTCGACGAACGAATGCACACCTGTCCTTGGTTCCACGCCACCAACATCAAAAACGCACCTCCACAAAACCTGGTACAACTGGGGATTGGCGGTTGGCAAGTCCCCCGCCAAGGCGTCAAAGTTTGCCGAGAACGCGCCACCAATATCCTCACCGTTACCGACATTGTAGAAAGGGGAATTGATGCTGCTGTAGACTTCGCCTTAGAACGCGCACTCGACGGCACCGATTGCGTGTGGATTAGTTTTGATATCGACTGCATCGACGCCGGATTTGTCCCCGGCACAGGTTGGCCAGAACCGGGGGGTTTATTACCCCGCGAAGCCCTTGCTTTGCTAGGTAAAATTGTGCAGCGTGCCCCCGTCTGCGGATTAGAAGTTGTGGAAGTTTCTCCCCCGTATGACATCAGCGATATGACTGCACTCATGGCAACTCGCGTAATTTGCGACACGATGGCGCATTTAGTGTTGTCAGGTCAACTGCCGCGTAAGGAAAAACCCTACTACATTCATCCTGAAGCGCAACCAGAATTAGTTGCAGAGTGGAGATGATCCGTGCATGAAACTGACATGACAAAGGCGCTAATTATAACAGTTAAAGACTGGTGGGAATCTCAACCAGTCCCACCCCAAATATCCTGCATTCATCTAATAGTAGGAAAGTTCACCTGCGTTGAACCTGTTAGTTTGCAATTTGCCTTCAATGTACAAAAGCAAAACACCTTTTTAGAAGGGGTAGAACTAGCTATTCAGGAAACGCCGCTAATAGCCTTTTGTCATCATTGCCAACAAGATTACTTCCCAGAAATGGGATGCCAATATGCCTGTCCTCAGTGCCAGTATCCAATGGAAGATATTCGGTCAGGGCGGGAACTAAAGATCGATCGAATTGAATACAGTTTTGAGACAGAGGATTCAGCAGCTTATGCACCAAACCTTTGACGCCGCTTTAGGCATTAACTTGCTCCATGCCAATCAGGAAGGAGCCGACCATAACCGAGAACATTTCGATGAATGGGGAATTATCTGCTTAAACGTGATGAGCAGTCCCGGTGCTGGCAAAACGGTGCTTTTAGAGCGCACCCTTGCTGCTTTGAGTAGTGAGTTAAAAATCGCTGTAATTGAGGGCGACATGACCACCGAATTAGATGCCGATCGCCTCCGCAAATACAACGTTCCGGTGATTGCCATTAATACAGGTCGTTCCTGTCATTTGGATTCCAAAATGGTTGCTGGCGGAATTCATCAATTATCATATCAATACAATCCTGCTGAATTCGATCTTGTACTGGTAGAAAACGTTGGCAATCTCGTTTGTCCGGCTGAATTTGAAGTTGGCGAACACGCTAAAGTTGCCCTGTTGAGCTTGACAGAGGGAGAAGACAAACCACTCAAATATCCCGTAATGTTCCAAGAAGCGGATTGTTTGTTGATTACCAAGATGGATTTAGCGCCCCATCTGGATGTTGATGTCGATCGAATTGTGGCAAATGTCCGACAAATGAATCCTCATGTTGCGATCGTACCTGTTTCTGCAAAGACAGGAGAAGGGTTAGATGCTTGGTTTGATTGGGTTCGGTTTCAGATTAAGCGATCGGCCCCTGCTAAACAGCAACTATCCGTTGTCCATTAGACTTTTTGCGAAAATACGAATCTTTGATTTTTTACCGCAGCTTTGTAGGTTGGGTTGAGGCACGAAACCCAACGCATTTGTTGGGTTTCGCTTCACTCAACCCAACCTACAAAGAAATGGCTTAAAGAAACCGGGTTTCTAGAGTGTAGTTCATGCAACTGAAAACCGCGATAACCTAACTGACGAATTTTGTAACAAACATAACAAAGCAGTGACTCCTTTACCTGCTACATCTATTCAATCGTTCTATCAAAAATCATCATTGCCAACAGCAAAAAATGAAAGTGCGATCTGGTTTCACCAAATCTGGGCTACCGCCCAAATCGCTCCTATCCTTCTTTATCCTTTTTCTGGCCACACTCACCCTTGTCGTAGCTTGCGTCAACCCTGCAACCTACATCAAAACAACTACTGAATCAGATTCTACTGCCTCCTCTGTAGTTGCTGGTTCCGTCCGTTTGGGATTTAGTGCGTGGCCTGGTTGGTTTCCTTGGCAAGTTGCCCAAGAGGAGGGAATCTTTCAAGCAAATAAAGTCCCCGTAGACCTCAAATGGTTTGATGGATATCTGGAATCTATTAGCACGCTAACAGCCGGACAAATAGATGCTAACAGCCAAACTCTGGGAGATACTGTTAGCTCCGTATCAGGTGGGGCAGACCAAGTAATTGTGCTGGTGAACGACAACTCTACTGGTAACGATAAAGTTATTGTCCGGGATGGCATTAATTCAATTGCTGACCTAAAAGGGAAAAAAGTAGCCGCAGAAGAAGGTACAGTAGATCACTTTCTGCTGCTATTGGGATTAAGAAAAGCAGGATTATCGCCGCAAGATATTCAGTTTGTACCTCTAGAAACAGGCAAAGCAGCAGCAGCATTTGTGGGTGGGCAAATCGATGCGGTGGCAGTGTTTGCCCCATTCACCACTCAGGCATTAAAGCGTGTGGGGAGTAAAGAATTATTTAGTTCCAAGGACTTTCCAGGAGCGATTTCCGATCATCTAGTATTCACGCGCAAATTTGTGGAAGAACATCCCGATCGGGTGCAAGCATTGGTTGATTCGTGGTTTGCCACATTGGACTACATGAAGGCAAATCTAGATAAAGCTTATGAAATTATGTCGAAACGAGCTGGTGTTCCTGTTAGCGAATACAAGGAATACGCCGATGGCACTCAAATTTTTACAGTTGAGGAAAACTTGAAAGCGTTTCAACCCGGCAACGATTTAAATTCTTTACAGTTTGCCGCTCAGGAAATGACTAAATTTCTCACAGATGTGGGTCTGGCAAAAACCAAACCGGATCTCAGCAAATTATTTGACGATCGCTTCGTCAAAGCTTACGCCGAGAAAGTCAAAAAATCCTAAGCCAATCGACATTGACACAAAAATCTAAAATCTAAAATTGTTATGAGCCAAGAGTCAGGATCGATTCAAGATTTCATCCGAGCTAAAAAGCTAAATCCGACTGTTTTCTGGCGACTCGCTGAAGACATTCCCAAACCTCTCAATACAGCATTGATTGTTACGTCGATCGCAGTTCCCCTGCTGCTGTGGTGGTTGGTAACAACATTGGGGAACATAGACCCTAAGTTTTTGCCTTCACCGGGTAAAGTGCTGGAGGCGTTTGGAAGGCTGTGGAGTACTCGCGAACTCCTCAAGGATACCGTCGCGAGTCTGTGGCGCGTCGGTGTTGGGTTTCTATTTGCGGCAAGTCTTTCCATCCCCCTTGGGGTGTTGATGGGTAGTTTTGCCAGTGTTCGCGCCTTGCTGGAACCGCTGTTTGGGTTGATGCGCTATATGCCTGCGCCTGCCTTCATTCCCTTGCTAATTCTGTACTTGGGTATTGGGGAGGAACCCAAAATTACGCTCATTTTCATCGGGGTGTTTTTCTTCAACTCTCTGATGGTGATGGATACGGTAAAATTCGTATCAAAAGATTTGATTGAAGCAACTTATATGTTAGGAGGAAATCGTTTACAAGCTCTGCTTCAAGTCATTTTTCCCCACGTCTTGCCGGGAATCATTGATGCTTGTCGTATCAATTTGGCAGCAGCTTGGCAGTTAGTAATTGTCTCGGAATTGATTGCAGCGAACGAAGGTTTAGGCCGTCGGATCAGCGTAGCAGGTCGTTTTCTGAGGACAGATGAAATTTTTGTCGGGCTAATTGTTATCGGGGTAATTGGACTGAGTTTCGATTTGTTATTTCAGTACCTTTTGCGGGTTTCCTGCAAGTGGTCTAGCCAAAAACGATAATCTGTGTTTTAGCGCTAAATCTATTTTTGTTAATAGCAAACCTGTTTTTATTTAGGAGATTGAAATCATGTATCTGCAAGTTAACAATCTGCACAAGCACTTTGAGACAAATAATGGCAAATTAGTTGTTCTCAAAGACATTAATATGACAATTGAGCGGGGCGAATTTATCTGCGCTGTGGGTGCTTCCGGGTCGGGAAAGTCTACCCTGCTGCGACAGATTGCCGGACTTGATATGCCTACGTCTGGGGAAGTCAGAATTGATGGAGTGCTAGTCACTGGGCCAGGGCCCGATCGCGGTATGGTATTTCAGCACTATACGCTTTACCCTTGGATGAGCGTACAGGATAATACCGAGTTTGGACTGAAGCTTCAGGGTGTGCCAAAGAAGATTCGGCGCGAACAAGCTAGCTATTATCTGAGTGTGGTAGGGTTGTCTGGGTTTGCCAAAGCATTGCCAAAAGAGTTATCGGGGGGGATGAAGCAGCGGGTGGCGATCGCACGCGCTTTAGCTTCAGAACCGAAAGTGCTGCTGATGGATGAACCCTTCGGTGCATTAGATGTCCATACCAAAGAGTCGATGCACGAATTCATGTTAGACCTTTGGCGACGCACTAACATCACCGTCTTCATGATCACCCACGACGTAGAAGAAGCGGTCTTCCTCGCTAACCGCATCTATGCTCTGGGTGCGCGTCCCGGTACAGTGAGGAAGGAAATTACGATCGATTTACCCGATCGCACTCACACCGTCAAACGCCACTCTATATTCCACGACTACCGGGATGAACTGATGGATCTGATGCGTAGACACGGACAAGAGGCTCTAGCGGCAGCATAATATCCCTTAAAAACCTGGTTTCTTCAACAATACCTTCACCAATTTAAAGGTATTGTTAGAGAAATCGGGTTTCTAAGTCTAGAAATTAAGATATAATGACTATTCAATATCAATTAGAGTTAGTGCCATGACTGCCTCAATTCTTACAGTCAGCCCAACAACTATTAACAAGACTTTGTATCATTGGGAACCCGCAGACTGGGAAGACTACTTAGTCTATCGCGATGATAAAACGAACAACAGAATGCGGCTATTTTTTGATTTTAATCGTCTTTTGGTAATTAATATGGGTTGGGAAGGAATCAATCACGCTACTATTAATGAACTGTTCACACTGATATTTGGTTTCTGGTTTTTGAATAAACCAGAACAGATATACAGTTTGCTAGGGGGTTGCTTGCTTGAAAAACCGACAAGGCAAGCGGGTGCGCCAGATTTGGTACTTTATTTAGGTGAAGATTATCCTCGTTGGCAAGAAGGAGAACCGCGTCGAATTGATTTAAGTCAGTGGCGAGTACCTAATTTGGTTGGAGAAGTTTCCGATACAACTCTGGCAACAGATTTAGATGAGAAGAAAAAACTTTATGCTAATATGGGAATTCCTGAATATTGGGTGATTAATGTGAGAGGTTTGCAAGTGATTGCATTTCAGTTGCAGTCAAATGGCATTTATCAAGAATGCGCGACATCTTTAGCACTGGAAGGACTTCCTATTGCGTTGTTAGAAGAAACTTTGGCACGTTTGAAAGAGGGAACAAATGGTAGTGCGGCTAGTTGGTTTGCACAACAAATTGCTAATGTGAAAATAGAATAAGCCCAAAAAGAAATCCCGGTTTCTGAAACACCCATTAAGCCATCAAAGTTATAGCTAGGGGCTAGGGGCTAGGGGCTAGGGTTTCAGGAATTGAGAATGTCCTAACCGCCTTGGCGGTTGCTATACCTATGAATTCCGAATTGCAAAACCGGGTTTAGGGGTGTTTATTTACACCCATCTACTTAGCTGTGATCGGAATCACTTAACGGCAACATTAATCTCACATTTCCTCAAAGATTGCCATCACGCAGGACTAAGTGAAAACCGTTGATAGTAATACTATCGGTGTATCTGCGGTGATTCATCTGTCATAGGGGAGTTTATCATGCTCGAAAAACTAATACTAGCCGCCGCAATAACATTCTCGCTTAACTTTTTTCTGGGTGTCAGTTCTCAAACTACTAGCCAGACTGATTCAGAAGTGTACGTAGGCCAAAGTACAACCGGAACAGTGACTATGCTGAATAGCTATGACACAGTTGAAATCCCTTTGTCAACTCAGTCATCTGGTTTTTAGGTAAAGCTTGAAGCCAAATGTGATATCACATCCTACCTGGGCTACCTACCCATATCTGGTAAGCTAACGTGCATCTAAATTTGATAATTTAGCGACTGAAACCCTTTGATGGCTTAGATTCTGCTGAAAAATTAGATGAAGAACAGCCGATCGCTAGATCCCTTAACGTAAATAGCTTTATCTCTATCTAAATAGGAATAAAAAATTTTCCCAGTTTCACCCGCAGCACTGACACCGACAAGCAGATCCAGGTATAATAATCGGCAATAAAGACATTTATAACTTTGGGTTATTGTTTTGCGCTGCTGAACTTATAATTTGCTCGATTCGCTTCGACCTTGTTTCCGGACGTTTAGCACTTTCAATCCCAAAGAGGATATTCTTTTGGGATGATTTGCTTAATCCCTCAAAATATTTATTGGCAGTTTTGTTTGCTGCTAATGCTTGCTGTAAGTCATCTGGGATAATTAATGCTTCGATCGCATCCAGAGTATTCCATGAACCGTTTTGTTTTGCGGCTGCAATTTTTGACAACCCAGCCTCAGTCATCAAACCTCGATCGATAAGTTCCTGAATATACTGTTTATTTAATTTTGACCACACGCTTTTTGGTTTTCGAGGAGTAAATATTTGCATATAACGTTCTTCGTCTAAAGCTTTAACTTTACTGTCAATCCAACCAAAGCATAAAGCTTCTTTGACTGCTTCGCTATATTTAATGCTTGGCCGACTACTTTTTACTTTGTAATAAATTAGCCATATACCAATAGAGGTGCGATGGTTTTTCTCCAACCATTCCCGCCATTCTTTGCTATTTGTGGCATGAAAGGTTTCTAGTTGGTTATCGAAGTTTGGCATAGCGGTAACGTTATGAGGCAAGGAGTCAAGAGTGGCTTTTTGGGTATGTTGTTGCGCTTTAGCGCTAAAGCGCAACAACATACCTCTATTTGAGTTTTTTAACTGTTTGCATATTACATATACTACACCATATTTTTAAACTCTGCAAGTGTAGGTGTTTACAGTTCAGTTGCGGGCGAATTGCGTCTCCAAAACTGGATTAAGATGGCTGCTACTTATCCTAAACAGCCCAAGGGCTATCCAGAAAAAGATTGCAACGCTCAAATACGCCGTTCGCTTTGCCAGTTCCAGAAACCTGGATGGGTCAAATGAAGGGACATACTCAAGTTAGGGAGAAAACAATTGCACTGGCTCCTTTACAGTTATTAGCGATCGTCACCAAGTAACGATCACTAATATGCACCTACATCGCAGAGTTTGTAATAGAGTTGAGGAAAGCTACTTTTCCAGAGTAGTGTCTTTTGACCCGGACAGGGTTGGTGGAAAGTACAGGAATCGAACCTGCAACAAATTGGTTATGAGCCAATCGCTCTACCAGTGAGCTAACTTTCGGGGCGTTTGATGTAGGGCTCGAACCTACGTCCTGCCGATTCGATCGGATGCTCTACCACTGAGCTAATCAAACTGTGGAGTAGTGACCTATTACTGTGCGGTATACGCTCAATCCAGAGGTAAGCGCACCAGTTGGGCATACAGAACCCAAACCATAGCCAGTCAATATATTACTACCTTGTTACTAAATGTAGCACGAGAAATGTAGAGGGCTAACGAATTTCCCACACATATTATTTTTAAACTCTGCAAATGTAGGTATTTACAGTACGGTTGGCGTACCAGTTGGGCATACAGAACCCACACTACTGCTTTGCACAATGTATTCCTACTTAGTCACTCATTATAACCCAAGTAGATCGCCGGTAGCGACGGATTTGGTAAAGGCGATCGAAATTGTAGAACTATGCCCCTACTTATATTTTTCTCTAATTCGTCTCACCTGTTCTTTAAACTCTGCACCAAGTTCGGGATTAACCATTGCTACAAAGTTGGCAAATCCCTGAATTGAGGCAATTAAATCTGAAGAATGACCCCAGCGTTTCCCTTCTAAGCCATCTTTATCTATCTGATACAAAGTGGCGCGAAAGCGTTTGAGTGTTTTCTTATCAACATTAGGTTTATTATTAACTATCACTCCAGTTACATCTTGCTGTCTCGAATTGCGAAGGATTCGGGTTTTCTCTTCATTAATGATAAAACCTTCGTGTTCGACTATTGACTCTGTGCGTCTCAATACGTTACAAATATGGCGGAGACGATCGCCAGAGGCAGAAAAAGTTAGGTCGTCGGCGTAGCGAGTATAAACAAAACCCAATTCTTCTGCCATTTGGGTGAGGCGGCGATCGAGTCGGCGGCAGAGTATATTAGTAATGGCTGGGCTAGTGGGTGCGCCTTGGGGTAAGTGGCGATCGCTCAACGCTACGTAGTAGGTTTTTCCATCTATTTCCACTTCCTCAATATCGGGTTCTGTACAGAGTAAACCAAAAATTGTGGCGGTGGCTTCTGAATAGCCGATCGCGTGCAAAAGTCCTTTGACTCGCTTATAGGAAATTGAAGGGAAAAAGTTCTTTAAATCGAAGTTGATTACAACTTCTGCACCGACGTGAGGCTGTGCGTTACTAACAATTGAACGTCCTTGGCGAAAGCCGTGGGCGGCTTTGTGAAGTTCGACTTTTTCTAGTATATTAGTAAGTAGCCAATGTTGCGCTTGTTTTAGGCGTGGCATTGGGGCTGAAATGATGCGATCGCCTCCCGTCTTTTTAGGTATTCTGAAGCGAATGTAGTGAGAAATTGGAGATGTTTTGCGGGAAAAGGCGAGAAAGCGCAATTGTCCGATGCTAATTCCCATCGCGGCGGCAATTTGTTCGGCTGTGTTATAAATCGGCAAGCCATAACTTTGCAACCGTTCTTGATTGCATTCGGTATAGTTGAGTCCGCCGGAAACGCGATCGCCTAAATAAACAATCTCCTCTTGCTTCCTTTGTCGCCAAGCTTCTGCGCGTTCTTGTCTTTCCCGTTCCCGACGTTCTTTCGTTTCCTGACGCTTGCGCCGCGACTCCTCCAGTCTTTGCTGATATAACTGCTTCTTGAGTGCCTCTTCGTTGTTGAGGATGCGGTTTTGCTTGTAGAGGTCGCTAAGTTCCCCCTGTATTTCCCCACGACGACGAATTTCATCAGCTGGATCTTGCGGCATTTCCCCTTGGGCGGGCCAGAACCCAAGCCGAATCATCTCTTCAAGGATAACTTCTTCTCTAGAAGATTTGCGGATGCGATCGTACAGTTCTTGACGGGTTCTGGGTTGGTCAGTCATTCGATTTTGGATTGGGGATTTTAGATTTTGGATTGCAAATGTGAAATTTGCCATCTGAAATTCCGGTTATGGCGTTTTATTTGCCAACCACAAACCTATATTTCGCACATAAGTTTTGATATCTTCTAAAGCGCGTGTTTCTGTCTTCATTGTATTACCGGGAGGTTCGGATACAAAGCTGGGACAACCTATATCCGCATTCCAATTATAATCGCAGAAATGATGGAAAGTGGATTCTGCCACCCCGCGTCCTTGCCCGTTACCATCAGCATCTTTAGGCCATTCAAAGGCAACGGCAAGATTAAATTCGCGTCCCGAAACCTGGCTAGTGCCGATCGCAATTACACGCCCGTTGGTTTCGCCTGGCGGAACTCCTACCGCGCCTTCGTGGGGATGTGCCGGGAAAAATTCAATTACTCCCGAAGGCGAAGCCAAATTTTTCAATAATTCGTGAACTGGTTCGCTGGGCGTAATTTTTTGATAATCGCCATTGCGTCCAGAGTGATAGTTCGGCCAAGAAATATTCTTCGTGTAGATGTCATCAATGACGCGACGAGATTCGTCTGGATCGGGATTATAGTTTTGAAAAAAGTGTGCCGCACCAACACCGCAGAGATTGCAGATAGACGAACCTAAATCCTGATGATCTCGCGTCGCCAAAAGACCACCGCCACGGTTATGAAATGCCGTAATGCCTGCACGATCTTTTTCTGTCAAACCGTCACCGACATCGACTGCAAACAACCATAACTCGTCGAAATCCGACTCGCCGAGGTTGCTCAAAATGGGGTCATTGCCTTCAGCGTCCGATTCTCGGTTACGCGACGTGACTTGAAAGAGGTGGTTCCCCTCGTCGTCTTTGACAGAAGCGAGATAGTCGCGTAACAATGAGAAGCGATCGATACTCCAGTCATCTTCTGTCGCCGGAATGGTCGTCTGCAACAGAATGCGAATAGGTTTTTCCATAACCTCTGCCATCTACAGCCTCATCAGAATATATCTTATTTATTTAATAAAAAGGACAGCTAGTTATATCATTAAGGCTTTTGCCGCAGGTACGTTGTTGCGCTTTAGCGCTCTAAGAGCGCTAAAGCGCAACAACGTACCCATTATCCATTCCGAACAAGAGCTAATGGAACTAACTAGCAACTTTAGTTATTTTAGATTAACCGTGGATCGATGTCAAGCACCGCATGACGGAAACTTTTCCAGTTTTCAAGTATGATTTGCTTAATCATTGCCCACTCCAAAGATACTCAGATTTTAATTTACTGCTCTATAAAATCTAACAAAATTCTTTGATGACGGGGACTCAAAGGACACACCTGTTCTGCTTTTTCAGAATAACGTTCACCCAGTCGAATATCATCTGGTGTTAATAATCCCATATCCCAACCTTCTCCTAATACTAAATCTTTGAGTTCCACGGTAAGCGGCGCGTGAAAAACGTGGCGCAAAACGTTGGGATCGGGATAATGGCCGAAAAATGATACTGTAGGAGGTGAGTAGCTAATTTCCTCTAGCAGTTCCCGCTTAACGGCGTCTTCGGGAGTTTCACCTGGCTCGATGTGTCCCCCAAAGAAGGCCCAGTGACCGGGATAAAGAATACCGGGGATGTTGTCTCGCAGTTGCAGAAGGAATTGGTTGTCGCGATATAGAATTGCGATCGCTACATGAACTAATTCTTTACTCATACTCCATCGGCTATAGCCGTTCCTGTTCCTTAACATAAACTTCCCCTAAATCGCGTCCACCTAAAAGAATACTTTTGTACTGCACCTTACCTTTGATTAAAACTTCCTTTTTTTTTGGAAATTTCTCGTTAGTTATAACCAAGATAATACCAGTTGAGTCTTGCAATTCATAAGCTCGTGTTCCTAAGAAAGGAACTTGCTTAACCACCTTACCTTTAAGGTAAACTGTAGCATCGGTATCCCGATCTTTTTGCAGTTGATTGATTGTGGTGATGGGTACATTGTCCCTCGAAATGAAACCGATCGCACAAGCAAATACTCCTCCTAACAGCAGCCCGATCGCACCATATCGCAAGATGATAATTTTTGTTAGCTTCATAGCCGTTTCCTTATGTGATGGACTTCAAAAGTAGAAGTAAATATGCGAAACTGATAAGAGCGGATTGCCACAGATATGGACGCCACTTACACACCAATGGACGCTAAAATTGCCCAATTACTAGATGGTAAAGCCCTAGCTCAAAAGATTCATTCTGAACTACAACAGCGCATTCAGGAATTGCAGCCTAAAATAGGGAGAGCGCCAGGTTTAGCAGTGCTAATGGTGGGCGATAACCCAGCCAGCGCCGCTTATGTGCGGAATAAAGAGCGAGTTTGCCAAAAAGTCGGTATAGCCTCCTTTGGACAGCATTTCCCATCAGAAACTACCCAGGCAGAACTGGAGCAAGTCATTCAGTCGCTGAATCAAGACGATCGGGTTGATGGCATTTTAGTACAACTGCCGCTACCTGACCACCTCGATGCCATAGCGCTACTCCACCAAATCGATCCAAACAAAGACGCCGACGGACTCCACCCAGTTAACCTGGGGCGCTTGGTGCGTGGGGAACCGGGATTGCGGAGTTGCACTCCAGCTGGGGTGATGCGCCTCTTAGAGGAATATGAAATTAACCTCAAAGGCAAACAAGCTGTTGTGGTGGGACGCAGCATTTTGGTGGGCAAGCCGATGGCGTTGATGCTGCTAGAAGCTGATGCTACAGTGACGATCGCGCATTCTCGCAGTCACGACTTAGCCGCCATTACCCGCAATGCCGATATTCTGATTGCCGCAGCAGGGCGATCGAATCTCATTACAGGTGATATGGTCAAGCCAGGTGCGATCGTTGTCGATGTCGGCATGAATCGCATTACCGATGATGCCGGGAATTCTCGCCTCGTGGGCGATGTCAACTTTGATGAGGTGAAGAGTGTAGCCGAATTTCTCACACCTGTGCCGGGGGGCGTTGGCCCCATGACTGTTGCCATCCTATTGCAAAATACAGTCTGGAGTTACAGCCAAAAAAGTTAATGGGGACTGGGCAATTTTAGATTTAATCTGAATCTGAAATCTGCAATTTAAAATTTGCAATTCTTCTGCGCCTAGCCCAATGCCCAATTCCCAATTCCCAATGCCCAATTCCCTGTAAAATTGTTACGGACATAGACACGCTCAAGGAATCGAGGGATGGTAGCTACGGATGACAAGCATTCGCCCCAGGGGGAATCCCCTACCTTTGATCTATCGGCTTACTTAGCCCAGCGACAGGCTTTGGTGGAAGCAGCTCTGGAGTGTGCCGTCCCCATCACCTATCCTGAAAAGATATATGAGGCCATGCGCTATTCCTTATTGGCCGGGGGTAAGCGCCTGCGTCCCATCCTTTGCTTAGCCACTTGCGAACTAGCTGGAGGTACGCTGGAAATGGCAATGCCAACAGCCTGTGCCTTGGAGATGATCCATACCATGTCGTTGATCCACGATGACTTACCGGCGATGGACAACGACGATTATCGGCGGGGCAAACTGACGAATCATAAGGTCTATGGCGAGGATATTGCGATTTTGGCTGGGGATGGCTTATTAGCCTATGCTTTTGAGGTTGTGGCCGAGACTCAAAACGTTCCACCGGAACGGCTATTACAGGTGATTGCCCGATTAGGACGTGCTGTGAGTGCAGCCGGGTTAGTTGGTGGCCAAGTGGTTGACCTGGAATCTGAGGGAAAGCCAGATATTACGCTGGAAACTCTTAACTTTATTCACACTCACAAAACCGGCGCTTTGTTGGAAGCTTGTGTGGTTTGCGGTGGGATTTTGGCTGGAGTATCGTTAATCGATTTGCAACGCCTATCCCGTTATGCTGAGAATATCGGGCTGGCGTTTCAGATTGTGGATGACATTCTCGATATCACGACACCTAGCGAGGAGTTGGGCAAAACGGCTGGCAAAGACCTCCAAGCTAAAAAGGCTACTTATCCTAGCCTTTGGGGATTGGAGGAATCTAAGAAAAAAGCTCAGCAACTGGTTGACGCTGCTAAAGCCCAAATGGCACCGTTTGGGGAGAAGGCTCGATCGCATATTGCGATCGCAGACTTTATCACCACTCGCACTAACTAAAACTCTTTGGGGACGGATTTAACCAGACAATCTATAATAAACCCGTCCTCACTCTTAACAGCAGAACCTTAAGAATCCACGTATCCTAAATCCCAAATCCAAAATCGATATGCAGGACTTTGGCCACATCCTAGACAACCGGGTGTTGCTGGTTGCTCTTTTAGCTTGTCTAATCGCTCAAATCTTAAAGCTTGTTATCCACTTTATCCAGCACGGTAAGGTGACCGTAAGAGTTTTGGTGGAAACTGGCGGTATGCCTAGCGCCCATTCGGCCTTAGTGGCTTCCTTGGCGGCTGGTGTGGGTCAGACGGTCGGATGGGCTAGTCCCGAATTCGCACTCGCCACCATTTTCGCCATCATCGTCATGTACGATGCTGCTGGGGTGCGTCAGGCTGCCGGTAAGCAAGCTCGCATCCTCAATCAAATTATTGATGAGTTATTTCGAGAACATCCTACGTTTAACGAAGACCGTCTCAAGGAATTGCTCGGACACACGCCTGTTCAAGTGATTGTAGGCTCGGCGCTGGGCATAACTATTTCCTGCTTGGCTGGGCCAGCGTATTAAAGATTTCAAATTTTAGATTGCAGATTTCAAATTGAATTTTTAAATCTGAAATCTCAAATCTAAAATTTGGAATTACTTACTTGCGATCGCAGCAGCGTTACCTTTTGGCTATCGACTACCATGACCCAAAAGCCGCGATCGCTTAACGCCTTCAAAGTATCTGTAGCATCCTTTTGATTGCTGGTATGCAACGCCAGTAAGTAGGGTCGTTGTCCGTAGGAAACTAAGCCTACGTCTTTCCTTAACGCTTGCTGCACCCGATCTGCCAGTTCTGGCTGGTTGAAATAATCTATCAGCACTGCATAACCAGTTCCCAGCGGTTTGGGATTATAGGCAGGTAAATTCTCTGTAGGCGGTGTTGCTGTTGCTTGGGCGACTGCTTTCGACTCAACGACAAATCCTGGCAACCCAGCAATGGCTATGGCAAAAATCACAGCCGCGTAGCACTTCTCGATCGCAATTTGACGCATAGCTTTTTGATTAATCAAGTGTCATTAGTCAAGTGTCATGGGCAGAATTCTCCAAACGACAACTGACAAATGACCTTTGACTAATTATAAGTGGCAGTTAGGACACTGACGCTAAGGAAGCGAGGGGATCGGGGATCTTCTCCGAGGGGGCCTGGAATTCTCCGGTGAGTACGTACTCCAATCGCAGTTTTAACCAAGTAATAAATTGAGGATTGGTGGAAATTACCGCCACAGATGGCTGGGGGCATTTTGCCTTAGCAGCTGCCATTTCCGGTACTTCCAGGAACGCTGGCTGCTTGATGAGCCAAAAATCAATTTGTTTTTCTTGCTCTTGATAGTTCCGGGTTCGTTCCCTCAGCACTTCCTCAAAGGGTTCTTCTTCTAGCAAAAAGCGCTGACTCGCTAAAACGTAGTAGTAAGTTGTCATTTGTCCTTTGTCATTAGTCATTAGTTATTAGTCATTAGTCATTTACCGAATAGGAATGACTAATGACCGAGTATTGCCTGTTTCATCTCGCGGACGGCTCGTTCTAGTCCGACTAAAACGGCTCGACTAATAATTGTATGACCAATGTTGAGTTCTTCCATACCTTTTAGGCAGGCAACTGGGTAAACATTCCAGTATGTGAGTCCGTGTCCGGCGTTTACTCGCAAACCAGATGCGATCGCATATTCGCACCCTTTGGCTAACACCTCTAATTCCTTCTCCCGATTCGCTTCATCGTGCGCCTCAGCATATTTGCCGGTATGCAGTTCAATAAATTTTGCTTTTACCTTGACAGCCGCATAAATTTGTGCTGGTTCGGCATCGATAAACAAACTGACGGGAATTCCGGCATCTTGTAATTTAGCCACAATATCACTCATGCGCTGGATTTGTCCGGCCACATCGAGTCCGCCTTCGGTGGTGACTTCTTCGCGACGTTCGGGTACGAGGGTGATGTAGTCTGGTTTGATGTCAAGTGCGATCGCCACCATTTCATCAGTAGCCGCCATCTCCAAGTTTAGATGAGTGCGTACCGTCTGCCGCAATATGAGTACGTCGCGGTCTTGGATATGCCGTCTATCCTCCCGCAGATGGACGGTAATGCCATCAGCACCTGCGAGTTCCGCCAATACCGCCGCTGCAACGGGGTCAGGTTCGATCGTGCGGCGTGCTTGGCGGATCGTGGCAATGTGGTCAATGTTAACGCCGAGTGTAGGCAACTTGGATTCTCCTTATGCGTAGAAGCGTCCGACCTTATATCTTACCTGAAAGGTTGGGATTGGCGCTCTCTTGAGTATGGTAAGTCTAATTACCCCAAGGAAGAGAAGGACTTGAAACCTGTGGATGGTGTTCTGGTTGTTGAGCATTAGGTATCCAGATTCGGAGTCTATCCCAAATATGACGTAGTGTTCTATACACCTCCATGATTTCAGGAATTTCAATTTCAGAATCAATGCGATCGACCTCATCCTGTGCTGCCTCGCACTTTTTCTTAAGTTCTTCAAGCATTGTCTGCCTATCTTCAGGAGATGTAGCTGTCTCAAAATTATCCCTAATAAACGTAAATATATCAGTAAAGACAGAACTCAAAGCAGGCAAATCGATCGCACATGAAATCGTATCTGAATATCCCCACCAGATACTTCCTTTGTTTGCCGCATCTTTGCCGAGTTCAGCTGCTGTGTGGCAAGCAAATGCGTAAATTTGACGTTCACCTAGCAGGTGTACATCATTCTTGGAAAGGGCGACCTCCCCATTTTGGGCTTTCAAGGCATCAGGAACACCGTGAGACATCGCGAAGAGAGGCACGTCAGCCTTACACAACGCTAATATGAGTTCCTGTTTTGTTGCTTTTTTCTCGAATAGCGTGACACAATTTGATGTGATGATTAGCTTCGCAATAGTCAGATTTGCCTGGGTCGATAGATCGTATGCGGGGACAAAGAAGATCATTAAGATTCTCTCCGATTAGCCATTCTCTTAAGAAAATCCCTCGCTACTCGAAGTACATCTGAGGCATATTGTTGACCAATATCTGTACCTTCCTCAATTTGCTTCCGAAGTTCATCTGCTGTAAATGATTCTCCATTTGCAGTTCGCCAAATTACTGTGTTTGCAGGTAGAACTTCCCGGATAAGTCCAGAGAAAACATCCCGACTGATGTTACGAGAAACGCTTTGTAATCCTGGTGTTGGTTGTGCTACCAACATATTTTTGATACCTGTCAAAAATTCACGCAGGGAAGGCGATCTTGCCGAAGCTCTATCAATATTGATATTCTTAAGAAAATCCCAGGAATTGAAATTTTTTCCAAAAGCCAATTCCGCATGGATTTTGGGAGTAGCGATATCTTCTGGTAATGGAAGCGTAGGTATCACTTCCCGCCCCCATTGAGTTTTTGTATTCTCTAGTGCTGTGATATCATCTGCAAAAAGCCAAGCCTCTATTTCTTTCATCGCACAGAAAACTTTTACAGGTGGATTACTTAACTTTCTTCTAGCACTAGATACAGCATCGGGGACACTTCCAGCGTCTGAATCAACTAGAACTGCACAACTTTCTGCAATATCAGAAGGTAGACCTTTTAAAAACTCTTTAAGGTTTTTATGACCGCTAATCGCATTAAGTTTGATTTTCTCTATAGGATATCCAGCAGCTTCTAAAATCCAAGTCACGATCTGGATATCTTTTTCCGTTTTGACAAGAAGTTGGATTGAGCCATCTTGCATAGTCTCACATTACCTAATTGAGAGTAGAAATACCAGCACAAGATTACTGGTGGAGAACATCCAAGCTATTTGAATTGTAACTCCTGTTAATGCTTGCGATCGCACCACCTCCAATACCGATCGGGTTTTGGGTAGCGGCACAGAAGCCAACAGCAGCACAACTGCTTCCACGCTTGTACTGCTGCTGCTTTAAAGCCTAAAATTTACGGATTTGAACCATCTTTGATCGGACGCATCGTTGGAAACATCACCACATCTCGAATACTTTGAGTATTAGTCAACAGCATCACCAATCGGTCTACTCCTATTCCCATTCCGGCACAATTTGGCATTCCCAAAGATAAAGCTTCAATAAAATCTTCATCCATTGGATGTGCTTCATCATCCCCGGCATTTTTCTGCGCTAATTGTTCTTCAAACCGCTTTCTTTGCTCTTTTGGATCGTTCAATTCTGAAAATCCATTAGAGTATTCCGTACCATTGATAAATAGTTCAAATCTTTCAACAAAACCTGGTTTGCTGCGATGTCCTTTGGCTAATGGACTCACTTCTACAGGGAAGTCAATGATGAAAGTTGGCTGAATTAAAGTTGAAGCAACTAGCCGATCGAACACTGCATAAAGCACATAACCCAAACTTTGTTTGTCTAAGTTGGCAAGGTGCAATCCTAGTTTTTCAGCGGCTGCGATCGCATCCCCTAATTCTAGCACATCAAAATCTAACTTAGTTTCATCTTTTACAGCTTCCACCATTGTCTTAACTTGCCAATGTTTACCGCTAAACCCAGCATATTTTTCGCTGTAATCATATTGGCGATCGAGATTAATTAACTGTCCTTGGTATTCAATTTGTTTCTTATCCCCAAAAACAGCCGCAGCCGCAAAGCAGATCACATCTTCAACCACTCCCAAAATGTCAAAATAATCTGCATAGGATTGGTAAACTTCTAAGGATGTGAATTCAGGATTGTGGGTACTATCAACACCCTCATTTCTAAATACTCTTCCTAACTCAAAAACACGCTCAAATCCCCCACAAACTGCCCGTTTTAGAAACAATTCCGTTGCAATTCGCAGATATAAATCCACATCTAAAGCATTATGGTGGGTGATAAACGGTCGAGCCGCCGCACCTCCATAAATTGCTTGCAAAACAGGAGTTTCTATTTCATAAAAACCAGCATCGCAGAGATATGAGCGAATACTTTGAACGATGCGACTGCGGAGGACAAAGCGATTAAAAGATTCTGGATTTCCCGCCAAATCCATTTCTCGATGACGGCGACAAGTTTCTGGATCATTGACTCCGTAATAGGCATCTGGAAATGGAATTGTCGCTTTTGATAACAGTTTCAGTTCGCGAACTTGGATTGATAATTCGCCGCGATTTGTCCGACAGCCAATACCTTCAGCGCCAACAAAATCTCCTACATCCAGTAGTTTTTCAATTTGTTTGAAAGCAATACCTGGGTCGCCTTTGACTAATTTTTTCTCGATTTTGAGTTGAATTCTATCCGTGGCATCTTTCAGATCAATAAAGATAATGCTACCACTATCGCGCTTCGAGGTAATGCGACCACAAACCCGAATAGAGAGTTCCTCTGGATCGGTTACTCCGTTGTTGAGTTCTTTTCCAGGTTGACTAAATAATTCCCTAACTTGCTGCGTGGTGTGCGATCGTTGATATGATTCGCTGGGATAAGGTTCTATACCTTGCGATCGCAATTGTTCCACTTTCTGAGAACGTACTTCTGCTTCACTTTGAGTCATCAGTTATTTCCTTGCCAAATATATCTTTTATTTTAGGTGATAGCTTGTCCGGCATTTACTCGTAAACCAGATGCTCGCGCTTGCTCCCACCCACAGACTAACACCTTTTATGTTCTCTTTTGACTGGTTTTATCATCTGCTTCTGCATATTTCCTGTTTGCAATTCAATCAATTTGGTTTTTCTATTGACAAAATAGTCAAATCTGTGTATCGCATCTAAGGACAGATGCAGGGGTTTTGCCCAAACCGCCGCGACGTGGGACGCACTTGGCGGATGGTGGCTATGGTCAATGTTAACGCCGAGTGTAGGCAACTTGGATTTTGCCATTCGTCTAGAAGCGTCCGACCTTATATCTTACCTGAAAGACTTACAGATTGACCTCTCCCCCTGCCCCTCTCCTGCTAGAAGAGGGGAGTAAGTAATCTTGCTCCCCCTTCCCTGGTAGGGAAGAGGGCTGGGGGGTTAGGTTTTTATTTGATAAAATTGAGAACTGCTATAATTTCTAGATTGTCTGGGATTTCAATAAAATATAGCTATAAGTTTCTCGCTCCCACACCACAGGTAAACAGCATGACTGCAATTTCCACTCAGTCAAAGCAAAAGCTCACTTTTGAGCAATTTCTGGCACAATATCCTGACGATGGTCGCTATGAATTAGTCGATGGAGAAATTGTGAAAATACTAGCAACTAGACAGCACGATGATATCGCAGATTTTATTACCGAACAATTTGATAGAGAAGTTGACCGACTGAGTTTGAACTACAAGGTGTCTGGGAGAATTATGGTTGCCACATTGAGCAAAAATGGTAGAGAACAGGGACGTTTTCCCGATGTCAGCGTAGTTAGTTTAGATGTCTGGCGTTCCAACCGTTCGGCTTATTCGGCTTTGCGAGAACCTTTGCAATTAGCTGTGGAAGTGGTATCAACTAATTGGGAAGATGATTACATCGATAAATTAGACGAATATCAAGGTTTAGGTATTCGTGAATATTGGATTGTAGATTATTTGGCTATTGGGAGTAGGGATTTTTTGGGTAATCCGAAGGTTCCTAGTGTTTTTGTTTATCTATTAGATGAGAATGGAGTTTATCAAGTAACTGGTTATAGAGGTGATGAAAGAATTGTATCTGCTACTTTTCCAGAACTGGAATTGACTGTTGAGGAGATCTTGAAGGTCTAGGCATCGGTTATTTTTTCAAAGTGCGATCGCATCATCTTTAATGGTATCCTAAAAAGGTGAAATCAGGATGCTACTAAATGCCGATTCCATCAGAAATTCAAGCTCTAATTGAACGATTAAACCAAGAACTAGCTGATACTGAGACTGATGCAACGCAGGGACTAAATTTAGTCAGACCTATATTGTCTCGCTTCCCAGATAATGCTAGAATGATTCAGTTCTTTGCTTTTTTCAATAACGGCCTACTCTTTGTAGAAATTTCCAGAAGAAGAGTTCAGACTTCTGTTGAGAGATTGGAAGCGACTGATGCGACAGCAGCGGATATTCAGGATGTAGGGGAAGCCTCTAGTACCCTACTGGGTAGGGTACTAGAGGCTAAAATAGATGGTAGACAAATTATTAGTATCTTGAGGGAATTACAATGAAAGAATTACCGAATGACGAAACACTGGATAAACTGCTTGAATTGGCAAAAAATTTTGAACAGAAAGCTAAAGCAGTGTACGATTTAGCAACAGAAATAGATGAAAAATTGCGAATAAGGCAGGAATTAAGAAGACAAGCTGCGATCGAGGAATTACGAAAAGTTAAAGTAGAGGGATGAGGCGCGATATGCCTACGGCACGCTTCGCGATCGCACTTTTTGGAAAGAAGGCGATCGCATCATCTTTAATGGTATGCTAAAAAGGTGAAATCAGGATGCTACTAAATGCCGATTCCATCAGAAATTCAGAATCTAATTGAACGATTAAACCAGGAACTAGCCGAGACTGAGGCTGATGCAACGCAGGGACTAAATTTAGTCAGACCTATATTGTCTCGGTTCCCAGATAATGCTAGAATGATTCAGTTCTTTGCTTTTTTCAATAACATCCTATTGTTCGTAGAAATTTCCAGAAGACGGATTCAGGTCGCCCGTGAACGGCTTGAGGTTCCCGATGCAACAGCCGAGGAAATTCAGGATGTTGGCGAAGAATTGGGAACGCTACTAGGTCGGGTACTTGAAAGTAAAATAGCTGTCAGAAAAATTAACACTAATTTGGAGGAATTACAATGAAAGAATTACCGGATGATGAAACACTGGATAAACTGCTGGAACTAGCCAAAGACGCTGAACAGAAAGCTAAAGCAGTGTACGATTTAGCAACAGAGATAGATGAAAAATTGCGAATAAGGCAGGAATTAAGACGACAAGCTGCGATCGAAGAATTACGAAAAGCTAAAGTAGAGGTATGAGATGCGATCGCACTTTTTGGAGAGAGTGCGATCGCATCACCTTTAATTGTATGCTAATAAGATCAAATCAGGATGCAGACGAATGACTGTGAAACAGCTACCGGATGAAAAAACTATGCTAAAAATATTGGAACTGGTCAAAGATTTTGAACAGTCAGCTAGAGAAATGTGTGAAATGTCAACAGCGATCGCTCATAAATATCAAAAGCGAATGCAGGAAATCAGAGAAGCAGAAAAAAAGCAAAGCGACTGAATAGACACGGCTTTTTAACTAAAACTTGATTTGAGCAAAATGAAAGAAAAATTGTTAATTTTTTAGAAAAATTGCTATGCTAATTATAGCAAGATAACAAGCAGGAGTTTGATAATTGGATATCATCTATGCCTATTCATTCCCAGCTTATTTGAACCCACAAGAAGGGTTACTCGTAAAAATTGGTCGTACTACTGGTGAGCAATTAGAAAAGGCAGCTTCGGAACGAGTAAGCGCACAGGTGGGCACTTCCAACCCTGAGCAACCCGTTTTATTGTGTGCTGTTGCCGTCCCAGATCGTGGGATAGAAATGTTGATCCACAACCATCTGAAACAGTGCGGGCAATGGATAGATAATGCTCCAGGCAGGGAATGGTTTAAATTTGACAATCGGACTTTGCTGGATACATTTCTGGAGCAGTTGGAACGGTGCAGCCTGATCCGTGACTTCCAGTATTTTGGACGGGTTGATAGTGTATTGGAATCGGGGACACGCGAGGAAGTCCTCGATCGTCTGGAAAGAGCCTACGGTATCAGAACCATTTTAGGAGCGACGGCCCGAAACCAGATCCCTGACTCGTTCATTAGAGAGCTTGAAAGTGCTCTATCCCCTCAATATCCTGGCTTTGCGAGTTGGCTGAACCGGACACTTGCGGATGAGAATACAGTAATCAATGTAGCTATAGAGGGGGAAGACTGGATGGGCTTGGCGATTTGGAAGCAAAAGTCAGAACACCGTGCCAAGCTATCTACCTTGTTTATTTTGCCTCAGTTTCGCGGTGAACAGGTGGGTGAGCGCTTAATGCTACGTTGCTTGGAGCAGTGGCGCATCAGGAGGTTTGCTAGTGTGGTGGTGTCCACAGCTCGGCGTGACCTGCTTGGTTTTTTCAATCGCTTTGGATTCCTATTGGAGGGGGTGGGCAGACAATGCTACGGGCGCGATCGCGAAGATGAACTCTTTTTGACTAAAATTATGGTGACACAAGCACAGGAAACACCTGCTCACGTTGAAGTAGTCGCTCGTTCCCTATTGCCGCTCCCCAGCGGGTTGGAAGAGATGTTTGCACTGCCGATTGCTCAGAGCGGTGGTTCTTGGCACTGCACTGCCACGTCTGCTGGTATCACATTGCAGGCTGAAGGGATAAGAAAGCAGTTTTCCCGCTCTCAATGGGGATCTCTAGTTTTCCCGGCAATATGCGGCATTGAGAATGAATTTTATATGCTACCCGTCCGACCATCCTTTCTAATCAGAAGGGTTGGTCGGTCATGGATATATTTTGGTACGCCACGTTTTGTGGAGGCAGACTTGGATGATTCTACTGTGTTTATCTATGCCAGTTCCCCGGTAACAGCAATTGTTGGAGAGGCAGTTATTACTTCCCGCGAAATAGGAACTGCTAAGGAACTGTTTTCTCGACTTGGGAACTCAGGCGTTCTATCCGAGACTGAATTTTTCGGGATGTATCCTTCAGCTAAGGAAATTCAATCCCTGAGCTTGAAGCGGTTTATGTTGTATCAACAACCCATCATGCTTGAGGAAGCTAGAGAGAAGGAAATTCTCAATGGCCCACCTCAGTCTTTTCAAAGGGTTCCCTATGAGGCCGTAAAGAAGATTAGGGGGGTTGAGTAGTGGCTTACTATCAATGGCTTAAAGTTTTGAGTATAAAGCGGATTTATGCTGAGCGGCTGATTTCTGGAACAAAACAGATGGAGTTACGCAAGCGCGATTTGGGTATCCGTCCGGGTACATTGGTGCTTTTATATGAGACAGCCCCTAATAATCGGATTGCTGGCGCGTTTATGGCAGGAAAAACGTTTTCCTGTCCTGTGACTCAAATGTGGGATGAATATGCGCCATTACTTGGCATCGCTCGCCCGGACTATGACAGCTATTTTACCGGGGTTGAAATGGCATTTGGAATCAAAAGCGAAGGCGGTTTTACTCTCAATATCCGTTCCTATGATGAACTACAACAAGAGTTTCCGGGCTTTGTTGTCCCTCAACTTACCCTGAACTGGAAAGCTGAATGGTTTGTACCAGACGACTATGTAGAGGCGCTGAATGCAGGCCATGAGCGGATTAAGGAAAAATTTGTCCTGGCAGAGCAGCTTTCCTTATTCTAATGAATAGGACTGATACAAAAAACACTTTAAACACTATCAAGGCGATTCGCTCACGCTAGTAGTAGTGAACACCCCGTAGGTTGGGTTGAACGAAGTGAAACCCAATGCGAATGTTGGATTAATTTTGGTTTTCGTTCCTCAACCCAACCTACACTTCACTGACTGTAAAAACGTAGTGTTGACGAAAGGCAGTGGTGGAAATGCCCAGATTAAGTTTATAATGACAGTGCGATCGTCTTGCGATTTGAATGCAATAAAAGAGGTAATTATGTCTAAACAGAGTTTACCCGATATAGCACCTTCTGCTCCTAATCCAGAAGCTCACTTAAGCGAACCAATAGCAGATATCCTTCGCGAGATTCAGCAAACTCCCAGGGAACATTGGCCGAAGTTAGTTCAGATGCTGCGGCTGTTTCGGGAGGCGGTAACGGTGGAGCCAAGAGTGTCTGAAGAGTTTGATAAAATTGATATTACTAAGCTTTCACAAGAGGAGAGGATTAAGAGAAATCAAGCGGCAATTGAGTTGCTGCGGTCGTGGCGCGAAGATGATGATGATGAAGAACAAAAAGAAACTGCGGAATACCTTGAGAAGGTGTTAGATGAAGACCGGCTTTCTAATCGACCCTTATTTCCATGAGTAGAGTAATTATTTTAGATTCTGGCCCATTGGGAATGGTGACAAATCCCAAAGCAAAACCCCCATATTTAGAGTGTCAACTCTGGCTAGTATCTTTGCTACAAAGGGGCGAGGCAGTAATCTTACCTGAAATTGCTGACTATGAGATACGGCGCGAATTAATCCGGGCAGGTAAATTAGCAGGTATTAGAAAACTCGATCAGTTTAAAATTGCGCTTACATACCGTCCACTGACGACAGAAGTAATGCTTCTAGCGGCGCAATTGTGGGCAGATGCAAGGCGGAGAGGAAAGCCAACGGCAGAACCTAATGCACTTGATGGAGATGTAATTTTAGCGGCTCAGGCAATATGGGAAGCAAATGATGGAAATGAGGTTATAATTGCCACAACAAATGTGGGTCATTTGTCTCAATTTGTTGATGCTCGTGAATGGCGGTTAATTCAGTAAAACTCAATTTTTCTCCTCACCTCTAACTCGAAGCACTGGTATAAAAACGCAACGCAAACCGCCAAAATCCAACCGAAGCGAACAACAGCCCCAATGCCAACACTCCCGCACCTAACACCCAGCCGACTTCACCTCGACCCAGCATCGCCTCCGCTGGCACAGTAGTCAAAAATGCTACTGGTATAACGAAAGTAAAGAAGAAACGATAAGCCGTAGGATAAGCCACTATCGGAAATCGTCCCGCCTCCAGCAGACCTCTCAGTACCTCGGTAACGTTGTATATTTTGACAAACCAGATGCTAGTTGCTCCCAGCATAAACCACAGACTGTAGAGACTGACAATACCAAAGAGAAGCGGAATAGCACTCAGGAAGTAGCCGCTTATACCGATACCGAGACGTATACCCGCGTAGCCAATCATCACGAAACCGAAGAGTAAATCTGGAATTCCCCAAGGTGAAACACTCCGAGTCGAAAGCCAAAACTGACTGCTGATAGGTTTAAGCAGCACAAAGTCCAGAGTTCCCTCTTGAACTTGCCGAACAATGCGGTTTAGATTAGGAACTAAGAAAGTACTGGAAAAGCCTTGTAATAAAGTAAATATTCCCAGTACCACCAAAGCTTCTTCCCAACTCCATCCCTGAAAGGTGTAGCCGGTGCGATAGAAAAGAAAGAGACTGAACAAGCTACCTATAAAATTTCCCACACTGCTTAATGCAGCTAAGACGAAATTAACTCGGTACTCCATCTCAGCTGCGATCGCAGTACTCCAAAACAACCCTAACACGCGCAAGTATCGTTTCATATTTGGAATTTTAACCACAGATAAACACAGATAGCATCATCTGCGTTTATCTGCGTTCATCTGCGGTTGTAATTTTAAATTTGACATTGCAATCCAAAATCTAAAATCTAAAATTAATTAAGCTCCCATACCCGAATACCGTTTCAGTCCCCGACGCCACAACCAGCGGTTCCAGACAAAAAACACCAAAAACCAACCTAGCATCGCCAGAAACCCTCTTCCCACATCCACAGGTAGACCTACCAAAAGCGCTGCTGGAAAATGAATCAGGTAGGGAAACGGAGTCCAAAGCACTACTTCCCGGACATTATCTGGGAAAAGTTCCAGAGGCGCAACTATACCAGAGAGAAATAGGTATAATAGAAACCAGAATTGTTCGATCGCAGCAGCTCGCTCGATCCAAAAAGCGAACATAGCAAAAGTATACTGGATTAGAAAACGCAGCGCAAATGCGATCGTCACTGCTGGCACAAACAGCAAAAAGCCTGACCAACTCGGTAACCAAAAAGCTTGGGGATAGAGTATAAAAAACAACACCACCAACAAAAGGGAAAATGGCAAACGGGCAACTCGTTCAGAAAGATGAGCGGCGACGTGGTGCCAAACCGGGTCTAGAGGCTGTAGCAGCTTAGCAGAAAGCTTTCCTTCCACCACCTCTTTCTCAAATTCCCAAATCACCCAGACCGTAGACAACTGCCGCACAAAGAAAACTGTCAGAAAGTACCGAGCAAATACCACTGGTGTCAATCCGAACCGCCGACCTTGCGCCGCCTCCATCCAAATTCCCATCAAAATCAGCGGCAAAGACCCGGACAAAACCCACAACACCAATTCAGCCCGGTACTCCACCATCTGAGCGTAGTACACCGAAAGTAACACTCTAGCTTTTCTGACAATCCCTTTCATCAGGCTACCCCTGCACGAAAGACTCGACCAATCACTTCTTCAACCGGCGGGTCAGTTACTGTCAAATCAAGCACCTCCATCTCTGCCAGTATCCTAGCCACCGTCCGGGTGAGTGCTTCCCGTCGCACCAAAAAACGCACCTCCCGACCCTCTACTGCTTCCAGTTCGCCATATCGCAACAAGTCAGTTTCGGACAAAGCTTGGGCTAGCTCTACTTTAACTTCTCGATAAGGAGCGAACCGCTCCAACAGACTTTCCAGACTACCATCGTAGATTAGCTGACCCTGGTGAATCAGCAGAACTCGCTGGCAAAGAGCAGTGATATCCGCCATGTAGTGACTCGTCAAAAGCACCGTAGCTTGGTAGCGCTGGTTATATTCGCGCAAAAAGTCCCGCACCGCAACCTGAGCATTAACATCCAGTCCCAGAGTCGGTTCGTCCAAAAAGAGTACTTGAGGGCGGTGCAGAAGTGCGGCTAGTAATTCTGCTTTCATGCGTTCACCCAGAGAAAGCTTGCGTACAGGCAGAGTCAGCTTCCCCTCAAGCGCCAGCAGCTCAGTCAGTTCCCCCACCCGCTGCCGGAATTCGCGATCGGATATGTTATAAACAGCAGCGTTAATCTTCAAGGAATCTAGGGCAGGCAAATCCCAGAGTAGCTGCTGCTTTTGCCCCATAACCAAAGTTATTTTTTGCAAAAAGGCTTCTTCGCGCCGAAAAGGGACTTGTCCAGCCACCCGAACATTACCAGAAGAGGGATGAATTAGCCCTGTGAGCATTTTAAGTGTAGTGGTTTTCCCCGCTCCATTGGGCCCCAAAAATCCCACCACCTCGCCTGAGCCAATTTGAAAAGAAACTCCCTGAACAGCCTTCACCAAGCGGTAGGTGCGATGCAGGAAATGGCGCAGCGTCCCCTTGAATCCCGGTTCTTTAACCGCCACTGGATAAACCTTGCTCAGGTTTTCAGCCACGACAATGGGCATAGGCCATCCAAAACATTCCACATTTTTGACACTCCCCGCGCTAAAGCGACGGGGATTCTTGGTTCAAAGAGTCCACTTAACTTAGATACCTTGCAGTTTCACTCGCCAGAGATGGTTCTCTCCCCAAGCGTTTTACCCCATTGCAGAGGTCTGTTGGGATATGCCCTATCCTACAGTTTAAACCAAGAAATATTGGTTTTCTGGTACTTGACGCATGAAGATTTTACCTAGCAGTGCTTTTCCTGCTAGAACTCTCTATCTTCAGTTTTCAAGGTGCGTAGCCTCTCGGCAACTGGGTTTTTATTATTGTTGAATACCCGCTCCTGCTAAAGTCTAGATTAACACAGAATTAATCAAAGCCGTCCTTTATGACGGGGTTTTAAACCCAGTTTTTCGATAAAAAAAAGGCAGTAGCGAATGATGCTACTGCCTTTTGTTTTAACCAACCATTCCGTTACCAGCAGTTTTATTGGTCGGCGGGGTCGCCGTAGGGGTCTTCACTAGCGGAAGCGATATCTGCGGGGTCGCCGTAGGGGTCTTCACTGGCGGGACGTACATCACCAAACATTCCTTGGTCGGCGGGGTCGCCGTAGGGGTCTTCGCTGGCGGGACTTACATTACCAAACATTCCTTGGTCGGCGGGGTCGCCATAGGGATCTTCGCTGGCGGGACGTACTTCATTGTTGTCTTGCTGGTCATCGGAACCAAAGACTTCACCAATTTTTCTCAAAAATCCATCTACCATGATCGATCTCCAGTTTCAATTTGTAATTGAAGTGCTGTGTAGATGGCGGACAGATTACAAATAGACTTTTTTAGCCTAACTTGAATGCGATCGCGCCTTCGGCACATTACGCGATCGGCCCTGATGCCGCCTATCTGCACTAGCGTTACTGCGCTGGTGCCAAATCCTTTAAATCGCGCCCCGTGGATTGTCCGTTATAGCCCTGGAAGTCTCGGTACTGTTGGGCTTCCGACTCTGGAACTTGAATTCCCCCAGGCGGCGGCGTTACCCACTGAGCCTTACCTTGGGCATCGCGGTAGTAAACGCGCCCGTTCTTAGAAAGGTAATACTTGCCCTGCGCCCCTTGATCTTGCTTATTTTTATGCTTGTTGTAGAGATAGTAAAGTGCGGCAGCTCCAGCCAATGTTATCGCCACTTTCTGGCCTGTTGACAACCCTTTACGTGCTTGGGGTGTGGCTGGGCGGGAAGTGTTTGGCGCTGTTTGACCAGCCCTAGTATCGCGGGGCGGACTAACTTCATTTCTTGAGCCTCCCCCGCAAGCAGTGAAAAGGGGCGACATTAGCAACGCTATAAGCAGTAAGGCTATTTTGCGCGAGGCGCTTGGCTGGGGGTATGCTTTCTTCATTCACTATCTCCTCTGGCTCTGGGTTATGGGCAGTTTATGAACCGGGGCTGTTGTTTACAACAGTGTTTTCTTTAATTAATTTGTGACGCCAGTATAACTGGGGCTGTTGCGATCGCAAGCGACACCGCTTCAGCGCTACAACAGCACGGATGCGTTTTTTTTCTGTATTATTCGACAATAATAAATTCTGCCAATATTTTCCTCCAGCCTTAGATAGATTCTCTAAATCTTTGCTGTTCTGTTTCAAGCCATCAGACAGGCGGCTGGAAAAATTAGATATTCCAGGAAGAAGAGTTTCCAGATAAATTGGTAATATTGAGCGATCGCACTTTTATCTTGCAAGTCCACACTCATACTCCGCCACCACATCAAACCCAGCGCGATCGCATGAGTGACAATCAGAAAAATTGGGTTAACTGATGGCAGGTAAAGTCCTCCCCCAACTAGAACGCCCAGATAGCAGACAGTTAACACCCAACGCGCCAAATTAAACACCGCTTGGGAACCCAGTTTAATCGTGAAAGTGGTGATATTGTATTGGCGATCGCCTTCCATATCCGGGATATCTTTCAAGATGGCGATCGCAAACGTAAACACCAAAACAAACAGCGTCAGCGCCCAAACCTCTGGTGGCACAACAATCTCGTCTGAGTTTTGCAATTTCTGGTTAAAGTGCAAAAACAATCCTAAATTAACAATCACCCCCCGCACGCCAAAAATGCAAACTGCTGCCCAAAAAGGAAACCTTTTTAACCGAATAGGCGGCAGAGAATAAGCCGTCCCGATCGCCAAACTAATACTCACCATCGCCAGCAAAAAAGACCCCTGCAACCAAGCCAATAACAGTGCCAAAACGCCTGTAACACCAACAATCACCTGCGCTTGTAGCCGGGAAAATTCACCAGCAGCTAGCGGCAAATGGGGTTTATTAATTTGGTCAATTTCCACATCTTCCAGTTGATTTAATCCTACGATGTAGACATTGCCGCACAAACAAGCAATCCAGGTTCCGAAAAGCTGGATAAGCTGGATGCTGGAAAAGCTGGTGGAAGATTCTGCTAAGGCGATCGCGTACAATCCCAATACACTCAGACTTGTGCCAATGATGGTGTGGGGACGACAGAATTTCCAAAAGGCATACAGCCAGGTAGTATATTGCTGGAGGAAGTTAGGTTGTGGGACGGGAGACTTAGTGGGAGAAATCTGGCTCATAGTGCCGTGGATGAAAGTTTTAGGCTGCTGTAAGCCATTAAAAGCTTATTTGGTAGCGCAGAGCAAGCCAAAGCGAATTAGCCCACTCTGGTAGCCTCGACTCATGAGTCCCAGGGAAAGCGCCGCCTGAATTGTCGTCGGGCCACTAAAAAGCAAACCCAAAATGGCAGCGGGATTGAAGGCTGAATCAATCACTATATCCCAAAATGGCGCTACAGCTTTTGACCAATCAGCCGTGCGGATGTTTTGGAAACAGAGGTGGCGTGCGATCGCTTCATACTCCAGCAAAGAAATCACGTAAGGTAAGCAATAGACTCGATAAATCTCCTCCAAATGCTTTTGCTCATCCAGAGTTAGCGGTTTATTTGGACTCATCGCCGGACGATGACACCAAGTTGCCATCAGGAACGTTCCACCCGGCTTCAGCACCCGGTAACACTCCTGGAAAAACTTCTGTTTATCGGGCATATGTTCCCCGCTTTCCAGCGACCAAACAAAGTCAAATGAGGCGTCCGCAAAAGGCATATTCAGGGCGTCTGCAACCTGGAATTCAGTCCTTGTACTCAGTCCAGCTGCCTGGGCTCGTTCTGTCGCCCTAGACGCCTGCACGGGGCTAAGGGTGATACCGACAGCAGAGGCGTTATACTTTTGCGCCAGATAGAGAGAACTGCCGCCAATCCCGCAACCTACATCCAGGATATCCTGGGCGTGCTGCACCTGGGCCCAAGTAAGCAGTTCTTCAATCAAATCAATTTGCGCCTGACGTCGGTCTTTCTTCTGGTTACCGTCCGGCCCATAGTAGCCGTGGTGCATATGTTCTCCCCAAATCTGTTCCCACAGACCGGAGGAAGCATCGTAAAATTGTTGAATTTGCTGATAAAGAGTGGAAGTCATAATATTGCTGTTTATGTCCAGACCGGAATCAGCCTAGCAGACGATGCCACCGTAATAAACAGTGGTTTTAGTTTGATCGGTTGACATTAACCCTACTAAATCGGCAAGCCGCAAATAAGGTACTCCTTTGGGAGTAAGCTTTTGAAGAGATAATTGAATTAAATTGCCCATGACCATACCTAGAACCATTTGCCTGGGATTCGTCGCCGTCATCGCCGTAGGCGCTATTCTCCTGATGCTGCCGTTCTCCACTAGCAGCGGAACATGGAATGACCCGATTGTGGCTTTGTTTACATCAACCTCTGCTGTCTGCGTTACTGGTTTGGGGGTTGTAGATACTGGCACCTATTTTTCTTTCTGGGGCCAGTTTTTTGTGGTCGCCCTCGTCCAAATAGGCGGGTTGGGCTATATGACAACGACGACTTTTCTCATCCTACTGATAGGTCGGAGGTTTGATTTGAGACATAAAATGGCGATTCAACAAGCTTTGGATCGACCCGGTATGCAGGACAGCGCCCAAATGATCCGCTCTATCATTGCAACAACGATGATTTTTGAAATCACTGGAATTTTTCTGCTTATGCCTGTTTTTGTGCCTGACTATGGTTTAAATTATGGGTTGTGGCTATCAATTTTTCATAGCATTAATTCCTGGAACAATGCTGGATTTAGTTTATTTAGTGACAACCTTATAAAATATCACTCATCGATTTTATTAAATTTGGTAGTGACGGCATTAATTATTTTTGGTGGGATTGGATATCAAGTGATTTTCGAGATGTACCTGTGGTTGCGCGATCGCCTATTAAGAAAATCATCCTGCCAAGTATTTTCCCTGAACTTCAAGGTAGCTACCAGCACAACAACGATCCTGTTGTTACTGGGAACGGTAGCATTCTTTTTTATAGAACTGAGAAATCCCGAAACCCTTGGCTCTCTTAACTTAAAAGATAAATTGCTGGGAGCCTGGTTTCAATCTGTAACTCCCAGAACGGCAGGTTTTAATACTATTGATATTGGCAAAATGACTACAGCAGGTTTATTTCTGACGATCGCACTCATGTTTATTGGAGCCAGTCCAGGTGGAACAGGTGGCGGCATAAAGACAACAACATTGCGAATTTTGACTAGCTGCACGAAGGCGATTTTGCAAAGTAAAGAGGAAGTTCACCTGTATCAGCGCCAAGTGGCAATAACTCTGATATTAAAAGCGGTTGGCGTATTGGTTGGTTCGTTTGCGACCGTGCTGGGATCGACAATTTTAATTTCACTTACCGATCCAAAATTGGATTTCATTCAAATCCTTTTTGAAGTCGTTTCAGCCTTTGCCACAGTGGGTCTTTCTATGGGCATCACGGCTAGTGTTTCACCGGCAGCAAAGTTGATTCTAATTGGGACGATGTACATAGGAAGAGTAGGAGTTTTACTCCTGATGGCAACTCTATTGGGAGATCCCCGCCCCAGTGTGGTTCACTATCCAGAAGAAAACCTACTTGTGGGGTAGATATAAAAATGCGATCGTTTACTTGATAAACTGTAGTCAGCAGTCAGTAGTATTTTGCCAATGACTAATGACTAATGACTAAAAGGGGATTAATATGAATTTGTCATCGTTAGGTTTTTTTCGCAGTCTGCGTAAAGACAATCAACAGTTTGCAGTGATTGGCTTAGGACGCTTCGGTCGAGCCGTATGTTCATCGCTGCACAGCATGGGATACCAAGTTTTAGGGACTGACGTTGATGAAAAACGAGTATCCCAAGCTTTAACCGATCAACTGGTTTCTCATGCGGTACAATTGGATTCAACCGAACCGGCCGCGCTGAAAGAAGGTGGTATTTTTGAGTTTGATACAGTTATCGTTGCTATTGGTAATTATATAGAAGAAAGCATCATTACTACGTTGAATTTGAAGGAGGGTAAGGTGCCTCATGTTGTGGCGAAAGCTTCTTCGGACGTCCACGTTAAACTATTGAAGCGAGTGGGAGCAGATCATGTCATATATCCAGAGCATGAGGCGGGTTGTTCCTTGGCCCGATCGCTCACCAAGCCAGCTATTTTAGACCGTTTTGATTTGGACACCGAAAACTGTATTGTGGAACTTATTGTTCCCGATGAATTTCACGGCAAAACTATCGCCGAACTCAAACTCCGCAGCCGTTATGGTTTGAATATGCTAGCGGTAAGCGTCGATAGCAAATTTGAGATTAATCCCGATCCCAACAGGCGGCTTTCCAAAGGATCTGCGATGGTTGTAATTGGCTCGAACAAAGACATCAATCGCTTGCCAATTTGAAGTCAAAAAGGTTATGACAACAAAATCTTGTGTCAAAACATTAGAGAGCTAAATTAGTAGTGTGACTTGGGAGATAGAATATACTAATGAATTTCGACAGTGGTGGGAAGTCCTTGGTGAAACCCAGCAGGATGATATTATCAGTCTTGTCCAATTACTAGAAGAAAAAGAGCATAATTTACTTTTTCCTTATTCTTCTGGGGTGAATGAGCTTGGGCATTTTTTGATCTAAACGACTTTGCAGAAACTCACGAAGTTTCTCTCTAAATGCAACTTCCGTAGCACCTTCAACCAAAATAGCAATTTTCATGGACGACCACCCATTACATTCATTGCCCAAACTTGGTCAAGGCTGTAATCTTCTAACCATTTATCCAGCTTAAGAGTGTCAGCCCAAGTCATTTTTGCTTCACCTTCTTCGATATCGCAAATCAAAACTTCGCGTGGTTCTAGAAATCCGATCAGTCGATCTGAGTGGGTGGCAACGATCAGTTGTGTGTGTTTTGAAGCTTCTCTCATTAAATATACTAAGTGTCTTAAAAGTTCGGGATGTAAGCTAACTTCCGGTTCATCTATCAAAGTGATTGTTGTTAAACTTTGACTTTGCAGAAGAGTAACTAACCACAAAAAGCGCAGTGTTCCTTCTGATAACTCATGTACATAGATAGGTTGAGGAAAATTTCTATCTGTCCAAGTCATGGAAATAGTTCCAGCGGCAACTGGAGGAAAGTTTAATCGCTCAAAATCTGGAAAGGCAGCAGATAGAATATTTTCAACCATTTCAAAGCGATCGCGATCGCTTTCCCGCAGGTCATAAAGACAGGAAACTAAGTCTTCACCGCTTGCTCCAGGCAACTTTGCAGGGCGCATTGCTTGAGGTAGACGAATAGGGCTTTTCTCTGAAACATCTAGCGATCCATAATAGGTACAGGAAGCAAGGCTCTTTCTCAAATTTTCAGGTTCGCGATACATTTTAGGAACTTGAGAAAGAGATGTTTCAAGAGGGTTGTGTTCCCAATTCGGTCTCAAAAGTTTGCGGTCTTCTTGACTAAAATATTTAATATCTAAACCATCTGATTCAATATACTTAAATGGTTCACGGGCGTTGAGGTCGCTCTGCTGTGTTAAAGTTTCTTCTTTAATTTCATAAGATAAACCTTTAGGAGACAAAGTTAAACTATACTTTAAAGGCTGTCTTTCTGGTACTTTCATTGAAACTGCAATTTCTAGCTCCCGCGCTTTACCTCTCGTCAAAATTTCATTTAAACCGCCTTTGAGTTGCAAGATATTATGTAAATTTCCCCTTGCGGAAGCCGCTAGTACCGAAAGAACATCTAAAAAAGAGGTTTTTCCCGATCCGTTTGCACCAATCATCACGATGAGATTTCTCATCTCAAACTCAATATTTTGAAGACGGCGAAATCCCTTTACTGATATGTTTTCAAATCTATCCATACGGCTAAACATCATTATTATCAATAGTTAAATTGGCCTAGACAGTAAAGTATAGGTCAATCTTTATTGTACCATGCTTTAGAAGCATTAGGCACTTGGTCAAGCCCGATTAGTCCATGACAGACTCTGCATCGTTTAGATTAGCGCGGCATAACTTCCTTCATTGTGTTCTTACCGGAGTTCTCGGTTGTTTTCGCAGCACGTCAATTTGTTCGATTAATTGATCGACTTGTTCGGCTTTGTCAATGTTACCCTGAACTCTGTATAAGTCCCTGGCTCTTTTGAGGGGTCGGACGGCATCCTTGAGCTGGTCTTGATAGTACAAAATGACGCCCAAGTTATAGTAAGCAGATGCGTCGTTCGGCTGGCGGCGAATAGCTTCTCTGTATGCGACGATCGCTTCTTCTGGCTGGTTTTGTCTGGTTAAGATATTCCCCAAGCTATTATAAGCCGCCGCTAAGTTGGGATTGATGCGAACTGCTGTTCGGTATGCAGATGCTGCGGCTTCCAGTTGGCCTTGCTTTTCTAGGACAATTCCTAAATTGTAGTAACCATTGGCATTGTTGGGAGCCAGACGAATTACTTGCCTGTAGGCGACGCTAGCCTCGTCTAGCTGGCCCAGCCGATCGTAAATCACTCCTAAGTTGTAATAAGCATTGGCATTTTCGGGATTGATGCCAAGGGTGCGATCGTATGCAGCTAGAGCATCTTGTACTTGACCTTGGCGATCGTAAATCACTCCCAAATTATAATGAGCTTCTTCCAAATTGGGGTTCATGCTAATCGCTTGCTGGTATTCAGCTATAGCCTCCCCAGTTCGGCCCTTTTCGTTGAAAATATTTGCCAGGTAATAGTGAGCTACAGAAATTCTGGGGTCTCGCTCAAGTGCTTTGCGAAACGAGACTGCGGCGGCGTCAAGGTCTCTGTCATTGTAACGATTGACTCCTAGTTGGAAGTAACCAGCCGCCTCCAGATCCTGCGTAACAATGCCTTGGACTGCTTCTGGTATAGCTCTAGCAGCCTCGGTTATTAGTACCAGGGGTGTAAAACCGAAACCGATAACGGCGGCAACTATATAGATCGAGGCGTGCTTTTTAAACATTTATGCAAGACCTGTTTCCAAGGGCTATGAGGCACCAAAACCTTTTGAGAACACTGTACTCTTAGCTTCGGGCAAAATCAACATGGCGTCGCCAAAGGAATAGAAGCGGTACTCGCACGCGATCGCTTCCCGATACAAAGATAGCAGGCGCTCACGCCCGATCGCTGCACTAACGAGCATCAGCAAGCTTGAGCGAGGCAGGTGAAAATTAGTAATCAGTCCCTCCACCACGCGCCACTGGTAGCCGGGATAGATAAATATATCGGTTTTGCCGCAAAACGATCGCAATTCACCGTCAGCAGCCGCGCCTTCCAAAGCCCGTACTGCCGTCGTTCCCACCGCAATAATCCGACCTCCTCTAGCCTTAGTTTCGCGGATTTGCGCCACCGTTTCTGCCGATACCTCCATCCACTCGGAGTGCATTTTGTGGGTTGTAATCTCCTCCACTTCTACTGGTCGAAACGTTCCCACCCCGACGTGCAGCGTCACGTATGCTTGCCCAATTCCTTGTTCCTGCAACCGCGTCAGTAACTCTGTGGTAAAGTGTAGCCCAGCTGTTGGAGCTGCTACCGCCCCCGGTCGATCGGCATAAACGGTCTGGTACTGCTCTGGTTGGGATTGTGAATATTTGATGTAAGGAGGTAAAGGAACATGACCGAATTGGGCCAAAATTTGATTTAGGGATACTCCTTCTGGCAGTTCAAATTGCAAAATTCGTCCGCCGATGGTATTATCGCTAGCCAAAACCGTAGCACTTAATTGATTTTGGATTGAAAATTCAACATTCTCCTGCGGTTTAAATAAAATTTTCGTGTTGGGCGTTAAGCGTTTACCGGGCTTCACTAAAGCTAACCAGCAGTTGTTTTCTAGTTCTTCGAGCAGCAACACTTCTACTGCTGTGCCGCTGGGTTTGCAACCGTAAAGTCTGGCTGGGATGACGCGAGTGTTATTCAGCACCAGCAAATCGCCGGGTTTGAGTAAGTTAGGTAAATCCCGAAATATGCGGTGGCTGTGGCTAACGGGGGAGTCTAACACCAGCAAGCGAGAGCTATCCCTGGGAATTGCGGGATTTTGTGCAATCCGCTCTTTTGGAAGTTCGTAGCCATAGGCTGCTAATGAGAAGTCTTTATCCTCATTGTTAGCAGCTGGGTTGGGGGACGGTATCGATTTTGGATTTTGCACCTGGACTTGGGAATGTAGAAAGGACTGGTGGGAATCGAATTTGGCCTTAAGGGGGGTTTGTGGCCGAGTTAAAAAAGTTCTTGTTAATTTAACTTAATATAAAACGTCTACGATCGTGAGATCGCGCTGAAAAAAAAACCGTTTGGTAAAGTTTTTTATCTTTTAGGTGGTATTTAGTATAGTATTGTAATAAATCTATACAAACTTATCAAAAATTGGGTAACTCTCCCCAGTGAATATTGGGTGTTTCTCCCCTATCTATAAATACACACTCCTGGCAACAATATAGGTGTAAGATTCGCTACTCCCCCCCAAGTAAATTTATGGAATACATATATTTCCTCGCGAATGCCAGTCTCACCCAAAGAATAGTTGAGTACTTGCACGCAAATCGCCAATTTCCCTTTCACTCGGTCACGGTTTTACATCAGATTGATGGCTGGGTGGTGAAGGTGAAAATGAAATCTGCTTTAGAGCCACAACAGCATGGAGACTTTCGGGCTTACCTAAACGAATTAGGAATTCCCCACCAACCGGAAGTTCGCATAAAAATGGCCCTTTGGAGTCTGGATGCTGGACAGTCACCCATCGACGTCATGCGTCGCTATCAGGTAGCAGTAGTTTCTCACGGTAAACCCGATCGCGAAGAAATTGACGCATTTCGTCGCCAATTTGTCAATGGGTTGGGATATTGTCCAGAAACCCTTGCCTAATTTCTAGCTTTTAGATTGAATAACTAAAATCGAATGCTGCCTGAATATACTGCTGCAAGACAAGTCGATGTCCTGCTATCCGTGCAGCTGACTCCAGCGTGAGGGGAGATTGCCCAACATTGCTCTCTTTTTGCTGGGCTGCCGATGGGGGGTCAAAGCAGGAAATATTGCTTGCCTCAAAGTTTAAATTATGGGATAATTTGCCAGCTAGCCGTTGACATCTCACCAAAGCTACATCAAATCGGCAGGGGCGATCTGCTAGCTGTGGGTGTAGGGCTAAAAATAACTGAACGGCCTGCCAAAGTTTAGCTTGTTTTTGCGGCGTGATTGACAGCAGACCATCCGCATCCCAATTTCCCCGACTGCGAGTTTTGACTTCTACAAACACCAAATCCGCAGGTTCCTGTTGAGCGATGATGTCCAACTCTCCCCAACGGCAATGCCAGCGGCGATGGAGAACGCAATAGCCTTGCCAGAGCAACCATTGGGCAACTAGGTCTTCACCTAATGCACCAATATCGGGATAATGAGATACAGAATGGTTTGCCATCAACTGGTGCGAGTATGAATTCTAGTTTAAAGAATCGGATTTCGAGAATATTACTCAGTTTATGGCTTTGGGGAGCGGTCTGCTTAACAGGTTTTGGAGTGATCGCTAACTCGGCCTGGGCTACTGATTATACCAAAGAGGCGCTCGTTGGCGTCGATTTCTCTGGGCGGGTGCTGACAGATTCCTCTTTCAACCACGCTAATCTCCGCAACAGTAACTTCAGCCATAGTGATTTGCGGGGAGTAAGTCTTTTTGGGACTAATCTAGAGTCGGCTAATTTAGAGGGTGCCGATCTCAGGAATGCTACTCTGGATAATGCCCGTTTCAGGGGCGCTAATTTGACCAATGCTGTGCTGGAAGGGGCTTTTGCTTTTAATGCTAAGTTCGATCGCGCGATCGTTGACGGTGCTGATTTCACTGATGTTTTCCTGCGTGACAATCAGCAAAGGTTGCTTTGTGCAGTTGCTAAAGGCACTAATCCAGTTACGGGACGCAACACCCGCGATACTCTAGATTGCCGCTAATAAAGGGGCTAGAAAAGTCAAAAGTCAAAAGTCAAAAGTCAAAAAGGGGCTTTCTTGCTAGGGGCTAGGGGCTAGGGTAAGAGGGGAGGGAGGGAGACAACACAGATTACTCTATCCGTGCATTTGTGCTTATCTGTGTTCCCCTTTAAATTTCCCCTAAGTCAGAAAATTTGACTTGGTATTCCCGTTCTAAATCCATGCTCCGCTGTTTAGCCTCGGTGAATTCTTTGTAATATTGTTGCTTGCGTTCTGGATCGCTGGATAAGTTAGTTTTTTTCCACAGATCTAGAAAATGACGAGAGAGTTTTTCACACATCACCTGCTCTATCCGGTTGACAGCAGCTTGCATCTGTTTGAAGGTGCGGGAAATATCTCGCTGGCTCTTTTCATCTAAGTGAAACAGATGAGAAATTTGAGCCATTTCTTGCTTAAATTCTAGCTTCTTGTCTTGCAGCTTCGAGATTAAGTCTAGTTCTAGTTCTGCGGCTGTTTCCTGTAAATGTAAAATTTGTCGCCACAAAAATCTGTGGTGGGAAAGACTAAATTGCAAATCTCGCTCCTCTAAAATATCTGCGATCGCTTGACGACATTCGGGACAATGCAGATAAAGGCGCAAAAGTAAAGCTTCTGCTTTCTCTAATTTCTCGCTCTCAGAAGAAGCTGGTATAGATTCAGGTGGACTCGAACGCCGGGATACTATCCCAAGTGGCCGACTGCGGTGGGTTCTTTTAAGTTGAGCCATGAGATTTTCGGCAACCAAAGATACCCGTCGGGCATCGCCTTGGCTGAGAATTTCTGCACAGGAGTTGATATAGTGCGATCGCGTATCTGGGTTGCCAATGTTGTTCAGTAATTTCACCATTTGCTGAACAACTTGCTGATAAATATCCGCTTGTTTGAGGTTTTTATTGACCAGCATTTGCTGAATCTGCCAGTCTAACCAGAGTGGCGCGGTTGTCAGCAGATGGTGATATTCTTCTGGGGAATATGTTTTGAGGAATTCATCGGCGTCTTTGCCATCGGGTATATTGAGAATTCGCAATTGCACTTCTCCCCGGTAGGCTAAGTCGGCGATTTCTCCAATTGCTCTTTGAGATGCGCTAGTACCTGCTTTGTCGGCGTCGAAGTTGAGTACCAGTTGTTTGGATTCACTGTAGCGCAACAACAGGCGTATTTGATCTATGCTGAGTGCTGTGCCAAGGGAGGCGACTGCGTTGGTAATTCCGGCGGCGTGGAGTGCGATCGCATCAAAGTATCCCTCCACCACGATACCTCGATCTTGCTTGGCAATGGCGTCTTTGGCTTTATCTAAAGCAAATAAAGTTTTACCTTTATTAAATAGTTGGGTTTCGGGTGAGTTGAGATATTTGGGCTGGTCGTTGGTAAGAGTTCTGCCGCCAAAAGCGATCGCTCGTCCTTGGATGTCGCAGATGGGTATAATTAAGCGATCGCGAAATACATCATAATAACCACCCCCCTCCTTGCGAGGCTTAATCAACCCCGCCTCTTCCACCAAATGAACAGAAAAGCCTTTCTGTTCCACTAAGTAGCGGTAAAGCGTTTCCCAACCCGCCGGTGCATAGCCTAGCTGAAACTGTTGGATCGTTTCTTCACTCAGCTGACGTTGAGATTTGAGATATTCTAGCGCCTGCTGTCCTTGGGCCGATCGCAGTGCGTGCTGATAAAACGCCGCTGTCACTGCCAGAATCTCATATAGCTGTGCCCTTAGAGTGATTTGGCGTTGCAGTTCTTGGCGGTGTTCTGGTTCGAGGGTTTGCACCGGGACGGCGTAGCGTTTTGCCAGTTCCAGCACTACATCGCTGAAGGGTAGTTTTCCCAGTTGCATGAGGAAGTCGATCGCATTTCCCCCTGCTTGACACCCGAAGCAGTAATACATCTGCTTATTGGGACTGACGGTGAAACTGGGGGATTTTTCTTCGTGGAAGGGGCATAATCCGACAAAATCTTTGCCCCGCTTGCGTAGGACAACGCGATCGGATATCACATCAACTATGTCTGCTTTTTGCTTGACTTGTTCGATCGTGTCTGGGTGCAGGCGGGGAATTTGCATGGGGCATGGGTAATTTTAGATTTTAGATTTTAGATTTTATTACTGTCCTAACCTATGTGACTGTGGCTATATATGTATTGTGCCATAAGTACCCCGCCTCACAAAAAATTTCCTGAAACTATTTATATACAGCGTATCTTTATTTAGATCGGCGCGAAGACCACCAATAACCCCAGGGTATAGCGATCGAATCAGACTTCAGCCAGTTCTCAGAGTGTCTACCTCCAATGACTCTTCTCCTTCACCAAAGTGGATTTAGAACTGAAATTGACAATGACGCTCAATAAACTGGTCAACCACGACCTTTACCCAGGGACTATTTCCACTTAAATAAAATCAAACACGATAACTTTGCGAGGAACAGATATGGAAACTCTAGCTTATATTTATATGGCTTTGGCCTACGAACAAGCTCAACAAAATAATGGCAACTGTAGCCAATCCCAGAGAAGCACCTGCCAAAGTTATGAATTGCTGAAAGCCGCTTATCAATCAAACTTCTATGGCTAAACCATAAACAAAAATTGTTGCCATTCCCCAACTGCAAAAGCTTGAGAGATTAATAGTTATGCCCCTCATGACTGATAGAACACTTGAAGTAGTAATCGACGATTTAAATATTCTGATCCGGGAAATAGAAGCCAATCCTGGCACTTCTTCTTGGACTATTCGTATGGCGCTCAAGGCGATAGTCGATAAAGCCGAAAAGATGAAGAAGGAAACATCCTAAAAGTAAGTTTGAAATCAAACTATAATGCCAGAAACCCGGTTTCTTTGACAATACCTTCGCCAAAAACCTAAAATGCCTAATTTGTAGGTTGGGTTGAGGCACGAAACCCAACAGATTTGTTGGGTTTCTTTGTAAGTAGGGACACGGTATAATCAAAATTTTCATTTATACCGACATATTTATGATGCCGTGTCCCTACAAAAATGTTCACCAGAAACACTAGCATAATAATTCCGAAAGACCCAGATTAAGCTGTCTTAAAAAACCGGATGAGTTCGCGAACGCGATCGAGAAATTGGCCGTCGGTTGTCAGTTGGGCGATCGCTTCTTGCGCCTCACGCGCCAGTCGGTTATGCTCAGCTTGATTGGTCGATCGCAATTCTTCAAAGCCAGCCCCCATGCGGGTTAAATCGTTGCGAATCGCTTCCAACTGGCGCTGCTGTACGGAAGCCCAAGAGTCTGGATATTCTGAGTTCAGTCGATCTTCTATGCGCCCAACGGCTGTCTCCAAAGTAGCAAAGCGAGTACGCAATTCCACGATATCTTCGCGAGGATACTTGATTTGTTCGCGAATCATCGCCAGCCGCACCGCTAAATATTGATAACCTCGCACAGCTGGGCGCAGCACAGTTAAGAGCAAAGCGGCTCCCGAACTCAGGTATCCGATGACACTGATACCAGCGGCGGCTAGGATGTACAAACCGATCGCAGAAACAAGATGTAGAACAATAGCGACAAAGAGCGATCGCTTCGCCACCATTTTGGCATACTTGACTTGCTTGTCATCAACTCTAATTCCCTTTTCCGCAGACTGTGCTGCTTCTGCGATTACTTCTTTAGCTTCAAAGTGGATATTCCAAGGCACCGTCACAATTGCCAGCAACCATTCAAAAATAGCCACAGCAATAACCCAGTCGATAAAACTACCCGCTGGGACGTGCAACCATTGCAGTATGCCAAAAACCAGCAAAACCAAAAAGACAATTCCCAAATTAAAACTGATGAAATAGGAATAGACCACGATTCTTTCCTTACAGCCTAAAAGTATTGCTTTGATAATGGCTGATGGTTGGGATGGCATCTGGGTCGTGTGTGACAGTTGCGGGGGCGGAGTGTGGGCTAAAATAACAGCAATTATGAAAGAATCGAGGAGCAGTTCATAGACAAGGACAAGGAGGATAAGCAGGATAAGGAGGACTTCTCCGTGCAGACCAACTACCTATGACTACGCCTAAGATGAAGTGGAATATAATCCAAAAAATATTCTGCAACTAGCACAAAGTGAAGGTGTCATGGCCCCTCTACCCAGCTATCGTCCTAAGCAACTTTCATTAGGGCCTTTGGAAACCGAGATTTTGAATATTATCTGGGAACGTGGAGAAGCCAGTGTCAAAGATATACACGATCGCATTCTAGCTGACCCAGAGCGGGAATTGACTTATAGTTCAGTAACAACAGTGCTAAATCGCCTCACTCAGAAAGGTTGGCTGGCGTGCGATAAAACAGATCGCACATTCTCTTGGCGACCCTTAGTTTCACGCTCTGAGGCACAGGTTCTTAAGGCTTACGAGCAGTTACACAAATTTCTGGAAGTGAGCAACCCAGATATCGTGGCAGCGTTCGCAGACAGCCTCGACCATACCAGTTTAGAGCAATTAGAAGCGATTGCCCAACGTATTGAAGCTGCACGCCGTGCGAGGGAGAAGGAGTAATGCACCTAGTAATGATTCTGATGGCACTTTCTCTGACTTGGTTTGTGCGATCGCAATGGTCAGGGCCAAGGGGAAACTGGTTAGAGCGTTGGCAACGAGCAATATTTTTATTTCTATTTCCCCCCCTACTACTGATGATGACAGCGGTAGCAGTGCTTTATATGGGACCCCAGGAACGAATTGTAGAGATCCTGCTAGGATGGTTCAGCTATTCGCTTTCCTTCGTTTTTTTAGGGTGGTCGGGTTTTTTATGCTTCCAGCTAGCGAGTAAGGGATCGAAAACTCTGCGAAAAACCCGTACCTATCAGCGGCGTAAAATTAAAGGTATACAGGCTCGTATTCTCGACATAGATGCCCTATTTACAGCTCAGATCGGTTTTTGGCAGCCCGAATTGGTGATCAGCGAGGGACTGTTGGAGAAACTAGATGAGCTTCATCTAGAAGCTGTCCTAGCCCACGAACAAGCACACTATTATTATCGAGACACATTTTGGTTTTTCTGGCTCGGTTGGTTGCGTCAGACAACAGCTTGGTTACCAAATACAGAAGCTTTGTGGCAAGAGTTGTTGATCTTGCGAGAACTGCGTGCTGATGCTAAAGCAGCTCAACAAGTAGACCCCCTACTGTTGGCTGAATCTCTGCTAATGGTAGTGAGCGTGCTGCCTGTGCCATCGGAAAGTTTCTGTGCCGCGCTCAGTGCGGTTGCGCCTCCAAATCGCTTAAATGAAAGGGTAGAGGCGCTCCTATCAGCGCCAGTGGAACCGCCATCAGCCACTTGGAAGTCATTGATTTGGTTGCTTTTGGTGTTCCTGCCTCTGATTGCTGTGCCGTTTCATTGATTGAGTTAGAAATGGATTTATTCAATTACGATCGCCTGTTCAATACGATTGAAGAGTTAGTACTGCACCATTCTCCCAGCGGTGTTGAAGCCGAGATCGATCGGCTGTTGATGGCTCGATTTAACGCGCTGGGAGTGAAAGCTTGGCTGGATGCGGCGGGGAATGCGATCGCTTTAATTCCCGGTAAAGATTCTACAAGGGCTATAGCCATCACCGCCCACAAAGATGAAATTGGCGCAATTGTCAAGAGCATAGAATCTTTTGGACGAGTGCAAGTCCGAAAACTGGGCGGTGCGTTTCCCTGGGTTTACGGGGAAGGCGTTGTGGATCTCTTGGGAGACAACCAAACGATTAGCGGCATTCTCTCATTCGGATCGCGCCACGTCTCCCACGAGTCTCCTCAAAAAGCGCACCAGGAAGAGAAACCGTTGCGCTGGGAAGATGCTTGGGTGGAAACAAAATGCACAGCCCAAGAACTAGAAGCCGCTGGGATTAGGCCAGGAACCCGCGTAGTGGTGGGTAAGCACCGCAAACGACCGATCCGGCTGAAAGACTATATTGCCAGTTACACCCTCGATAACAAAGCTTCGGTGGCAATTTTGTTAGAACTGGCCCAGAATTTAAAGCAGCCTGCGATCGATACCTATCTGGTAGCTTCGGCGAAAGAAGAAGTGGGTGCGATCGGCGCTTTGTACTTTACCCAAAATCAGCGTCTAGAAGCTTTGATCGCCCTGGAAATCTGTCCTTTGTCAACCGAATATCCCATTGAAGACGGGGACGCGCCGGTACTGCTTTCCCAAGATGGCTACGGAATTTATGATGAAACGCTCAACGGCAACATCCGAATGGTGGCAAAACGACTGGGGATTCCCTTACAATTGGCAACAATAAGCGGATTTGGCTCCGATGCTTCAATTGCCATGAAGTTCGGTCATGTGGCGCGTGCGGCTTGCTTGAGTTTCCCCACCCAAAATACCCACGGTTACGAGATTGCCCATTTGGGAGCGATCGCCAACTGCTTCCATCTACTGCAAGCTTACTGCGAAACGGAATTCAGCGATTAGTCATTGGTCATTAGTCATTGGTCATTAGTCATTGGTCACTCGCTTTTGACCCATAACCGATAACTAAGACAAAAAATTAACAATATCTAAACTGCATCCGTCGATACCGATAATTTTCTACAATAATACTGAAGCCGGGAATTAATCAGAGATAGCAGTCGATCATGCCCAAAACAGTTGCCGATGTGATGAGCCGCGATCCCGTCACGGTGCGGCCCGAAACGTCTCTCAAGGAGGCTATCAAGATTTTGGCCCAGCGCCGCATCAGCGGTTTGCCTGTGGTTGATGGAGATGGCAAGTTAGTCGGTGTTATTTCCGAGAGCGATTTGTTGTGGCAGGAAACCGGGGCGACCCCTCCAGCTTACATCATGATTCTCGATACCGTGATTTACTTAGAAAATCCCGGTCGTTACGATCGCGACCTCCACAAAGCTTTAGGACTAACAGTTGGGGAATTGATGACCGGGGAATCCCTCGCAACTGTCCATCCTGATAAATCCTTGCGGGAAGCTGCACAACTGATGCACGAGCGAAATGTTCGCCGCTTGCCCGTGATCGATGATGGCAGTCATGTCATTGGCATCCTTACCCGTGGCGATATTATCCGGGAAATGGCAGCCAGTCAAGATTAGCTTTCTCTAAATCGTTTATTGTTCATCGCCATGACTAATGAACAATGAACAATGAACAATGAACAATAAGCAATAAGCAATGACAATTACTCCTGAGTCTGTTAAAAAATTGCTAAGTTCGGAGGAAGTGAGCGATCGCTTGCGAGGACTTAACCAACTGCGTCAGTTGGAACCGGCGATCGCTTTTGAGCTGGTTCAACTTCCTATTGGGGACAAGAATACTCGCGTTCGATATTCTGCCGTCAGCCAAATGGATACCCTGGGTAAGCAGGATTTAGAAAAAGCTTTAGAAATTTTGCGCTCTAGCCTGCTGCACGACTCCGAAATAGACGTGCAAGCAGCAGCGGCAGATGCCATAGGAGCGCTAAAGTTAGGAGAAGCTTTTGAAGATTTGCGACAAGCCTATCGCAACACTTCCGAATGGCTCCTCCAGCTGAGCATCGTCGCTGCTTTGGGAGAAATGGGCGATCCGCGATCGTTCGACTTACTCACTGAAGCACTCGGTTCCAGCATTGACCTAGTTCAAACCGCCGCCATTAGTTCATTTGGGGAATTGGGAGATTTGCGTGCCGTTCCATTGCTTGCTCCCTACGCCACACATCCAGATTGGCAGATCCGCTATCGGTTAGTCCAAGCGCTCAAACAGTTGGGTAGCCCAGAAGCCCTCGTTATTCTGGAAAAAATGACTAATGATGAGGTAGAGCAAGTGGCTGGGGAAGCCAAAAACTCTTTGCCCCTAGCCTAGACAAGGAAGTCAAAAGTCAAAAGTCAAAAGTCAAAAGAACAAAGAGACAAAGAGACAAGGGGGACAAGTGGGACAAGTGGGACAAGGGGAACTCTTGAAGAGTCTTCCTGCCAACCAAGTACTTATGGCCACACCCCTAGCACGCACTTCCACGATCGCCCAATGTCAAATTTCCCATGCCCCATACCCCATACTCCTATTTTCTTTTGACTTTTGACTTTTGACTTTTGACTTTTCTAGCCCCATTTCAGTTGCGGTGATTGTTGTTATAGTGAATTCTGGTACCTGCCCACATCAGCTTTTCTCGTAGGGTTTGGTAATAAGAATAGTTATCCCGCAAAATAATAAACTTAGCTTGACAATCGGCCATTCTTACATCCACCCGCTGTCCCGGCCAAATAGAGGTTGCCATAACGCCATCCATCCAGAGTTTAGTGCTGAGTTCATAATCGCTCAAAGGCCAGATGCTAACTACTGACCCAGAAGGTAATATAATGGGACGACTGGACAAACTCAAGGGGCAGATTGGCGTAACTGCGATCGCTTGCATTCCATCGTGGATAATCGGGCCGTTAGCCGAAACGGTGTAGCAGGTAGACCCCGTAGGTGTCGCCACAATTAACCCATCTCCCTGGTATTGATCGACCACCTCCCCGTCAATTTCCATCTCCAAGATAGAGGTGAGCATTCGATCGGCTGAAGCAGGTTTAACGCACATTTCATTGAGAGCGAGGAAGCGATCGCTCGCAGGCTCCAAATTCGTGCGATTTCCCTCAAATACCGCCGCCTGCAACATCATCCGCCGCTGAACTGCGTAGCGATCTTCCAGAAGCCGATCCCAAATCTTCTCCGTCTCTTTAAATTCCTCAAAAGGCTCAGTCAAAAACCCTAGATGCCCACCCACATTGACTGCCAAAATGGGAATGCCATCAGGAGCCAAATTCCGTGCAGCTGATAGAGCCGTACCATCACCCCCCAGTACCAGCGCCAGATCGATCGATTGTGTAGATGACGCCAAAAAAACCGGGAAGGGGTTATCCTTCGGCCCGCTGGGCCCCATCAAAACCTGACAATTGCGCTGTTCGAGTTCCTTAGCGCATCTTTCTGCCCAGCGCTTGCTTTGTGGATCTCCTGCCTTATGTGCAATAATAACCTGTTTTAGTTCCACTTCCTTCCTAGTATTATTCAGTTACAGATTAAGCTCTCTTAAGTAGGTCGGCAATAAAAAAACAACCTATTTAACGAAACATAAAATTTCTGGATTTGGTACGTTGTTGCGATGCCGCGCTAAACCGCAAACAAGGCTAATGACTAATTATAATTGGTTCATATTAACAATTAGCCATTAGCACTTGCCCAAATTTACCACTTCAGTAAATTAAACTGCTCCATATCTACCGTATCGCGATTGCGGTAAATCGAAAGCACAATTGCCAGACCTACTGCTGCTTCAGCAGCAGCTACAGTGATCACAAACACCGTAAACACTTGGCCTTTGATTTCTTGTGGGTCTAGGAAATTAGAAAACCCCATGAAATTAATATTCACTGCATTCAGCAGCAGTTCAATTGACATCAGTACCCGAACCGCATTGCGGCTGGTAATCAAACCGTAAATGCCAATGCAAAACAGGGCGGCTCCTAATAGTAGGAAATATTGAAGTTGCAGTTGCATGAACCCTCTTGTTAGCGAATTGGTCAATGGTAAATTTTAAATTTGAGATGGCAGATTTACAATTTATGAGGAGGGAATAGGGAATTAGTAAAGATTTCAAATTTAAGATTGCAGATTTAATTTCAATTCTTCAATTTAAAATCTAAAATCCAAAATCCAAAATCCAAAATTCCCCGTTGCCCGTGACTATTTGTTGCGATCGCCCGGAGTGCTAGTAAGGGTAGATGAGTCGCTGACTGCGGGCACCAATTCCCTCGGACGCTCCGGCAAAGTCAAAACTTGTTGCTGTACGTTCGGTGTCTGCAATACTTCCGGCAAGTATTCGCGCCGCGCCAAAATAATCGCACCCACCATTGCTATCAACAACAGCACCGATGCCAACTCAAAAGGTAGCAAAAAGTCAGTAAAGAAATGCTGCCCAATTCGCACAATTGAACTTTCTGTGGTAGGGACGCTTGCGGTTGATGCAGACCAGGGAGTTGCTAAAACCATCGTGCTTAATAGCACAAACAAACCAGCACAGACTAATGCTGTTGCCCCCTTACGAAGCCCAGCACTGGAAAGAGGAGTAAAATCTTCGCGCTTGTTCACCAGCATGATGGCAAACAAAATCAAAACGTTTACCGCTCCAACATAAATCAACACCTGCGCGGCTGCCACAAAGTCAGCATTAAGCAGAATGTACAATCCGGCGATGCTGATAAACACCCCCCCCAACAAGAAAGCGGAGTAGACAATGTTAGTGAGCAGCACGACACCCAAGGCGGCTGCAATCATCATCAAACTCAACAGGGCAAACGAAACAATCTGAACCCCTTGCGCTAAATCCACAGTTTTTTGTCCTTAATCATTAGTCATTAGTCATTAGTCATTAGTCATTAGTCATTAGTCATTAGTCATTAGTCATTAGTGACCCAATGCCCAATGACCAATGACCGAATGGCGCTAAGTTAAGGGAGGCTCTGCCTCCTTTTGGAGCTTCTCGCGACCAGGTTCAACCTGGTCGCGAGGTTTTGGAGGCTCTGCCTCCTGTGTCCCAGCTGAACAAGCGTGCCATTCGACCAATGACCAACGATCGCTATTTTTCCGATTTTTCCAGAATTTCCTCTGGAAGCTGACCGACGCGACGAGCGGTGTCCGGAACTCCGTGAGGGTCCATGACGCCCTTCGGCAGGTAAACCAGTTCGCGCAGCGGCGTCACCATCGGGTCATTCGTTACTTTATACGGCAAACGGCCCAGCGCCACGTTGTCATAGTTCAATTCGTGACGTTCGTAGGTGGAAAGCTCGTACTCTTCTGTCATAGACAGACAGTTGGTGGGACAAAATTCCACGCAATTGCCGCAAAAGATACAAACTCCGAAGTCAATACTGTAGTGCTTGAGCTGTTTCTTTTTAGTTTCTTTGTTGAATTCCCAATCTACTACTGGCAGGTTGATCGGGCAAACTCGGACGCAAACTTCGCAGGAGATGCACTTATCAAACTCAAAGTGAATGCGCCCCCTAAAACGCTCGGAGGGGATAAGTTTTTCGTAGGGATACTGTACCGTAATGGGACGACGGCGCATATGGTCAAAGGTAACAGACAAACCTTGACCGATATATTTACCGGCTTGTACTGCTTCTTTGGCGTAATCGCCAACTTGTTTGAGGAACTTTAGCATCGTGTCTCACTCAGATTGGAAGTTGTAGATTTTAGATTTTAGATTTTGTTTTCCATCTAAAATCTAAAATTGATTTAGCCGCCGAAGGCAAAGGGAAATACCAGCTTAAGGGCAGCTGTTAGCAGCAGGTTCGCCAAAGAGACTGGGAGGAGGAACTTCCACCCTAAATCTAGCAACTGGTCAATCCTGACGCGAGGTACTGTCCAGCGCAGGAGAACAGCTAGAAAGACGAGGAAGTAAGCTTTGAGAATGGTCATGATGATGCCCAGCGAGGCGGTGATAATCTGCAACCAGGGGTCTGTTTCACTTACCCCCAACAAGCTGGCTAACAAATCGATGGGAATTGGGAAATTCCAGCCTCCCAGGTACAGTACGGAGAAGAGTAGGGCAGAAAGAACGAGGTTGACGTAGGAACTCAGGTAGAAGAGAGCGAATTTCATGCCGGAATACTCGGTCTGATAGCCTGCTACGATCTCTTCTTCGGCTTCCGGCAAGTCAAAGGGTAGCCGTTCGCATTCTGCCAGGGCGCAAATCCAGAATACGATCAATCCGAATGGCTGACGCCAGATGTTCCAGCCCAGAATACCGTATCCTGATTGCTGCTGTACGATGTCGATCGTGCTGAGGCTATTTGACATCATAACGATCGCCAGCACCGACAGCGACAGGGGAATTTCATAACTGATCGACTGTGCAGCAGCCCGCAAGCCGCCCAACAAGGAGTACTTGTTGTTAGAGGAATAACCCGCCATCAGCAGGCCAATCGGGGCAATGCTGGATAGGGCCACCCACAAAAATATGCCTGTGCCGATGTCTGTAATTACCAGGTTCTGTCCGAAAGGCACAATCAAGTAGGACAGAAACACTGGGATGACGACGAGAACCGGGCCGAGGGTGAAGAGAAGCCTATCCGACTGTGCTGGCAGGATATCTTCTTTAAAGACGAGCTTCATGCCATCCGCTACAGGTGCCAGCACCCCAAAAGGCCCCATGTATTCAGGGCCGATCCGCTGCTGTGCGGCTGCGGAAATTTTTCTTTCCAGCCAGACTGTTACCAGCACTCCTACCGTTGCACCAATAATCATCAGGAACATTGGTAGGGGCATCCAAATTGCCTTGGCGGCACCTGGTGGGATGCCCAAATCCATGAGGGATTCAATAAAGATTTCTTGCAGGTCAATTCCTGAGTTCATGTTTGCCGATATGAGTAGTTATTGAGGCAGAACCCAACCAACCGTGTCTAATCGGTCTATGAGTTTGTGAAGATTTTTTTACGGCTCCACTCGATAGTATATCGTTGCACGGACTTCAGCCTTGGGCAACAAATGAGAATTTCTGCTTATGACAACCATTGGGGCTGCTTTATAGTTTGCCCAGAGGTGGGCTGATAAAGTAGGTATGATGGGGGATTCATGCCTCAAAGGTGGGTTCCCTTGAGCATCTTACCCTACGAATCGGCGTCCCAACTTACAACAGCAGTTGATTAATCAATAAAATTCAACTTATCCTCATAACCCCGCATAATCTTCTGCAATACGTTTCGTAACTCCTGAAAGTCGGAATCATCAAGAACAAACAAAATCAGGACTTACGCAACTGGCACAATTAGTAGGGTGCCCCGGAACCCGAAACCCTGATTTGATCGCTCGAACACTGCGTCTGACGCACCCTACAAGCTGATTAAAGTGTGACACTTGGCCTTATCCTGAAAATAAAAATTACCCCATAGCTATGAGCCAAATTATCCAAGCTAAGGATGTTACCCTAGATGAACTCGAAAGGCTCTTTCGCCTTCAGTTAGTTGACTCTGAAGACTTCTTCAGGGAGTGGCAAGAAAATTTGCCAGAAATCACCGATTGGCAGAAGCAACTTTTAGATCGAGTGAGAGCGGGTTACTTCAATTTAATTAAGAAACCGCCTCTTCTAGAAAAGCCAATCAATATGGCGATCGTTTCTCCTCTCTTATTTATTGGGGAATTTTACCTTTCTCCCTTTGACTTAAAAGCTGAAAAATCAGTAGAAATTTTGTCGGAAGATGAAGGCACTTTGATTAGAGGGAGTCTGGATACCTTAGTTTTACAGGAGCAGTTTTGGGTTATGGTGATTGAATCCAAAAAAGCGGCGTTTTCGATCGAAGCGGGGCTGGCTCAAATCCTGGCTTACATGATGGCTAACCCTCAGTCAGAGAAACCCTGTTTTGGTATGATTGCCGCAGGGGGCAGCTTCGTCTTCATCAAGCTAGTCAGAGGAGAAACTTCCCAGTACGCGACTTCTAAGGTTTTTGAACTTCGCAATCCGGGAAACGATTTGTACGGTGTCCTTGGCATCCTCAAACGCCTGAGTCAATTGGCAGTTTAAAGGGGAATGGTGGGTGAAGGCGAGGGAACTCAAGTACTTACGCAAGTTGCTAAGTAGGTGGGCGTAAATAAACTGAACTCCCAGAAACCGGGTTTCTCCAAGAAACCGGGTTTCTTTGGGCCTGGTTATGCCTGGGTGTTCTAGCGTTGCTCGATCGGTATATAAGTAGCTTCGTGCAGTCCGGTATAGACTTGAGTGGGACGGTAAATGCGGTTTTCTTCGATCTGTTCTTTCCAGTGGGCTAACCAACCGGCGACACGAGCGATCGCAAAAATTGGCGTAAACAAATCGATGGGAATGCCCATCTTTCTGTAAACCAGACCAGAGTAGAAATCTACATTCGGGTAAATCCCTTTTTGACCCAGTTTCTCTTCTACAGCCTTTTCCAACTCCACAGCAATGTCGTAATACTTATCATGCCCGAAGCTTTCAAACAACTGCTGCACTAGATTCTGGAGTATAGTCGCCCGTGGATCTTTCACCTTGTAAACTCGGTGCCCAAAACCCATAATTTTAGCTTTGTGTTCCAGGCGATCGTCCAAGAAAGGTCGGACATTTTCCACAGAACCAATTTCTTCTAACATTGAGATGACTTCTTCATTTGCCCCACCGTGCAGCGGGCCACCCAAAGTGCCTACAGCTGAAGCCATCACTGCGTAGGGGTCTGTCAAAGTCGAAGCAGTCACCCTCGATGAGAATGTGGAAGCATTCATCGTATGTTCTGCATGGAGCGTTAGGCAGATATCGAAAATCCTAGCTGTGAGCGGATCTGGTTCCTGCTCGTTCAGCATATACAGAAAATTAGCGGAGTAGCCCAAATCATCGCGGGGCTGCACTGGGTCATTACCCTTACGCATCAGTTGGAAAGCTGCCACCATCGTGGGAATTTTAGCCAACAAGCGCACCACGGCTTCTCGGGTATAAGCCGGGTTATGTAAGTCTCTTCGGGAATAGAACAACCCTAATGCGGCGGCTGAGGCTTGCAGGGCGTCCATCGGGTGGCCGCTTTCGGGAAAGCATTTCATCATGTCCCGAATGCGATATTTGATCCGTCGATGGTAGCGAATTTCATGCTCAAAGGCATCGAGTTCTTCTTTGGTAGGAAGTACACCCCAAATTAGGAGATACGAGGTTTCCAGAAAGGTGCTTTTTTCTGCGAGTTCTTCGATGCGGATTCCCCGATATTCCAAGATACCTCGCTGTCCATCGACGTAGCTAACGCTGGATTGGGCAGCAGGAATGCCTTCTAGACCTGGCCTATACTCGCAGAGAGTCATAACTTTACCGTTAGCGCTATGTGAAATATCTATCAGGCTAACTTACCAGAAACTTGCGTACTGTTGCCGACTGCACAAAAATCCTTTACAGAACCATACAAGAAAGTCCGCTGCCTGTGGTAAGCTGCTACGCATCTAATTTCACAGTCAGTTTTTCTGAAGCTCTCTTGTGGGATGGGCATCCTGCCCGTCCTTGTATTCGATTTAGATGCGTAATAGCTTATTAAGGTACGAACAGGAACTTGGGGGATGCGAGCCAAAATAGCTGGCTGCGGCCTACTGGCGAACCAGTTTCGGGAAGGGTTAAACCGATCGCACCAGCTTTTTTGACGACCAAACGCCCGCAAGTCTCTCCCCACATCAATATTTCTGCCCAATTCCCCAAATTTGGTTGATGACCGACCAATGCTAGCGTCTCGCCACCTTTTTGTCGCCACTCCTCAAACCAGCTTAGCCAAGCTTGCATATCGCCGTCACTAGCGAGGTCGATCGATTCTTCGAGTCGATCGCTCAGCTTGGCTGTTTTGAGAATATCGGCAGTTTGACGAGCGCGTACCAAAGGACTGGTAAGAATAAGATCGAAACGGAGATTTAACTCCCAGAGTCTCGCCGCTACTTTGCGAGTTTTGCGCTTACCCTCATCTGTAAGCGGGCGTAGGGCGTCATTGGAGTATTCTTCAGGTTCAGCAGCTATGCCGTGACGGATTAAGTACAGTTCTACCATTTGTCAATTTTGGATGAAAGGATTTTGGATTTTGGATTGAATCTAAAATTTCCTTTGTTATTCGCTTTCGATCGGATCGTGGGTAGGGTTAATCAACTTTAGGAGCTTTTGCTTAATTTGGGTATCGAAAACTTCCCACTTCAGCTTGGCGTAATCCGAGTTCTCGTTGCCGCCGCCCAAGAAACCGATCGGGATTTCAAAGCCACCAGCCATCATACGTCCGCCGCCAAAAAAGCGTCCTTGCTTATCTTGACCAAACGCTTCTTTGAGGAATTCATCGGGGTCAAGGGTAAGCTTGGTGGTTCGCAGGGACCCTATCACCAATTCTATTTCTTCATCTTCGTTGTGAACGATACCGTATACGACAGCCGTATGGACGTTTTCTTCCGTCACTAAGAAGTCAGCTGCTTGGGGGATGGCATCTCGGTTGTCGTAGCGCAGATAGCCGACGCCAGCAATGGAAAAGTTATTTTGGACGGTGCGGTTTTTGAGACTGCGCTCGATCGCATCCATGACTCGCTTAGAGCGATTCGTCTGTAGGATAGCCTCAAGCAACTGAGCGTCATAGAATCGGCTCAGATAGGCAGCGGCGAGAAACTCATCTTCCTGTGCTTGTCTGAGGGCGTTAGTATCCGATCGCAAGCCGTGCATCAGAGACGTGGCACACTTTATGTGTTCGCTCACACTACTGTCCAGGTTGAGCAACCCTGCTTGCAAGTATTGCGTCAAAATCGTGGCAGTTGCTCGTATAGAAGGCCGAATATCCGCAAACTCAGCCTCAAGGTTGCCTTGCTGTTTGTGATGGTCGATGACTACCGTTGTCGGTATACCTTGTAAGAAAGGCATTAACTGGCTGGTAGTGCCTTGATTATCAACCAAAACCAAACCCTGATACTCCGACAAATTTTTACTCTTGATTGTCTGAGGTGTCCAGCGTTCTGCTGGTAAATTTGTCAGTTTGACCAGCGCAATATTTTCTTGGTGACTCAGGGTGCCACCGTAAACTATTTCGCAGTGAATATCGTATTGTTGGGCAATCAACTTATACGTCCAAGCAGAGGATAAGCCATCCGGGTCTGGGAAGTCTTGTACAATAATTAGCTGGTGTTCGTTCCGGTGTCGCTCCAAGGTTTGCCGCAAAGCTTCAACCTTTTGACCGAACGGATTGGGGGAACGCTTAGGCTGTTCGTTGACAGCTTCACTCAGCGCCGTTACCGGACGCTTCATCGCGGGAGATTCTACAGAGGCTGTGTCCGCGTTGGCCTCTATAGGTCGCGGCTCTGGTGCTAAAGTCAAAGGGTCAAGCGGCTGGAGCGAACGAGATTGCATATCCGAAGGTGCGAATGGTGTGTTAATCAAGTAAATCCAGGGAGGTTTTGTGACTATGCTTGCTTGGGGCAGTAGCCAGTCAGTTGAGAGTAAATTGCTACTACTTAAGATCTTCGCAAAAAAATCCGGATTCTACATACCCTCCAATGGGACATTCCTCTGGGTAGAAGTCCCGAAACCCTTTCATACAAAAAAACCTGCACGCGAGACTGGTGCAGGTTTGTTATATCCCGATGACATATTTTCGCCACTCCTGATGCGTCCCGCTCTTTAGGTGTTTAGCGACTTCAAAGTATAGACTGCTATACGGCTTACGGGGGGTATTCCGTAAAATCATGTTCGCTTCCACAGGTGTCCGGTTCCCTTTTCTGATATTGCAACGGACACAAGCCGTTACCATATTTTCCCAGCTATCGCCACCGCCGCGCGATCGGGGTAGCACATGGTCTAAAGTTAAATCGTCGCCAGTGTAACTACAGTATTGACAGCTATGACTGTCACGGTGCAGTATATTACGGCGGGTAAGAGGAATTTCTTTATAGGGAACCCGGACGTAATGACGTAGCCTAATCACCGTTGGAAGGGGAAAATCCGAATATATGTACTTGCCGTTGTGTTCGACCCGCTCTGCCTTACCCTTAATCAGGAGAATGACCGCTCGCCGCCAGCTGGTAATGTTGAGCGGTTCGTAGGAGGCATTTAACACCAGAACCTTGCCCATTGGAGATCGATAGATAAAAGTTTTCTATGTCAAGATTATAGTCCGCACGCCAGAAATAGTTAGTCTGGGGCTAGGGGCTAGGGGCTAGGCTGTCTCTTATACACATCTGACGCTGCCGACGAATAGAGAGGTGTAGATCTCGGTG